>Ga0209662_1000104_pt1 | contig 53655 bp, 54 predicted proteins | sample SaaInlV_150m_DNA_4_FD_184662 | JGI IMG/M metagenome (GOLD analysis project Ga0209662, IMG submission 184662) | Marine microbial communities from expanding oxygen minimum zones in the Saanich Inlet - SI072_LV_150m_DNA (SPAdes) (version 2) | ecosystem: Environmental > Aquatic > Marine > Intertidal...
CTGTGACGGGAGTATGAGTAGGCATAGTACCATCCAAGTCATAAGTGTTGGAATCAGACGAAGGGGGGGGGTAATCAAATATATGTTGGTTCAGACAGCCTATTACACCTATCATAGTGTCGTTGGATAAGTTTGATGTCTCATTATCTGTGGTTTTATATGTCTCAAAATTTACACGATTTGTGAAACCGCGTATAAGACCATTGGGTCCCAAATCAAGTCTTTGTTGATATCTATAAGTTTTTTGAGTGGGAAATGTGCGCGGTTCTCTACCCACCACCCAGTTTTTTTCATTCCTTCTAAAGTGTATGGCTCCTAGATTGTCTTTGCCGATGCCTGGCTCTGTTACCCTGGGTATTATTTTTGGATTTGGATCGGTGTGATGAAGTGATAAATGAAATGGTCGATAACTTGGTGTCCTCATTGGCTTGGTAAACACATTAATGTCAGGACGTCCCAGTGGTGGGGTTGGCCTGTAAGGGAGGGAAAACTCAAAATATAACCCATAGTCACTCGATTTATGAGTAATAGTTACATCGTTGCGAAAATTATCCTTCAGACACTGTTTAAGACTCTCAATTCTTGGTGGGTCTATAATTATGGTAGAAATTTTGCTGAATATGTTCTCCGCGAAGATTTGTGCTGGTGATTTCCTGGAGGCGGAGCCAAAAATATCGGCCGCGGACATCTTAATCCCCCTTTCCGCCTTTACAGGCTTTGGTCCTCCTCCATTTGTGCCTAGTTTAGAATCAAATGTTGTAGATGCACTACTTACGCTGCGTGGCGAGCTATCAGTTTTGTTGCTTGCACTGCTTGTGTCATCACTTGTTGTGGTATGGTTGTAATTCCGATCAAAAAGTATTTCGATGATACCGAAAATGTTCTTTGTGTTATCGTCTTCTGGATAATCATTAGGAACAATGAACTTTGTGTCGTTGTATCCAGTAATTTCTTTGAAGTCATTTGGGTTCATTATATACCTATCTATTAGCTAAAGATATATTATATAAATATAAAATTATAAAAAACCAATTATACAGCCAATAACGTCAAAGTTCAGTGTGTATGGTTGTAACGCAGAATAAATAGACATTTTTGTATTTGCAATGATATGTTTATAGTTGGTATAAAATGTATGGAGAGTTCCAATGATCATTCGTAATCGCATTCTATCCCGATTATCAATAATATGGCCGTTGTCATATACAAACTTATGATTATCAATGCGACACGCGATGTCTGTCATCATTTCATCTACTCTGATTTTTATTAATCTAAACATCTTCAGTTCGTTATCGTTGCATAATTGATGTAATATAATATTTTTATTTAAGTATGTGTTATACTGGCAAATTATATTTCTATTCGAGGTTTCGAGTTGTGGAGAAGTCCCGTATGTTTTCCTTGCGTTGTCTGCGATTGCAAATAGAGTATTCATATTTTTCAAAAGTTTGTTTGTTCGGGTGTGCGATTTCTTAACAAGTAACATGTGGTTATTTTCCTGTGAAACCTTTTTTGTATAGGATTTATTAGACATAACTACTATTTATTATAATACAACTTTAAAGTATGTTTATATGTAAACAACAAGCATAATATTATTGTGCAATGATGAGATCTGGTAGTTTGTGCACAATCCTTTTATTGGTAGCGGGTATGAGTGGTTTTGGATGGCTATTTACCTTTCCAGATCACCGCGAAAGTGTAATTAATCATACTGTAACTATTACGAATAACTTAGTGTCAAGTGTTACCCAAAATGACGATACTCGGTTCAAACATAATTTTTGCGAATCAACGCTTCAAGACAATGCGTCTCCTGAGGTGTGGAACTCCGCAACATCATTTGCAGTTTCAATTGTCCCATTTGTATACGGTTTTCCGAAATATCCAGTTTTGCATAACGCCGCGCGCATGTTAGCGTTTAACGGTTTTGCAAGTGCATATTACCATTATTACTTAACGTGGTTTGGAAAACAGGCCAATGAAGTATCACTGATCCTTGCGAATTATTTTGGAATATGGGGATTAACTAATATGTACTATCAGCGTTCGGCGAGACGAAATAATTTGAATAGGTATAATACTTTATTTATGTATGCGTTTCTTATTAGTAATACGTTAGTAAAGCATGACATATTATTTTCGTCTATATTTGGTATATATGTGGGCGGAACACTTTTAATGATTATTCAAGTTTCATGGAAGTATGACGTTCCGTGCGTAAAAAATCTAACGGTTTCGACAATCGGTGCATTGGGATGGATATTATCTGAGTATTATTGCAATGAATATACAATGTTTGGCCATGTGATATGGCACATTCTTTTTCCCGTAGGATTTTACAAGCTCATTTTGGAGTTTGATAAATTAAAGCATCGTCTACCAGTTCTCCAAAGTATCAATGAATAGTTAGTTATTGTGTAATCAGTTTAGACAGGAATATGTAATAGATAATATAATTGCTACACAGATGGATAATCAGTTTGTAGGGGATGTTCGTAAAATGATGAATGATGTTCTTGTAGATAACGACTTGCCGATTTCTGATTGTGAAAAAGAATTGAAAGCTATTGTTGATACAATCACAGAGGGGGGTAAACTGAAAGATGTGAAAAATATACTTGATACAATAAAGAGTATGGAAATCTGTAAATTACAAATAGATAGACAGGCTAAGTCGTCGGGAGATTAACTATTTTCTACTAGAGATACTCTGATTTTTCTTTTACAACTATCTTCTTCTTCGAATATATGTAATTGAAAGAATGCATGTGAATAGTTTTCCATTTCAGTGCAGCATGTGATCTTGGTCATCCATTTAAGTTTGGGTATGTATACGTTGTATTGCCAAATGCCCCCTCTGTCTGTTTGGTCGAAAACGTAACCTTTGTATGTGTCATTTACAAGTTCTGGGTTACTAAATACGGACGCGACGAGTGAGCATTCATTTTGCATTTTTCGTATTGAACGCATGGTAGTGTTAATGTAGTCTATTTTATCCGTCCATTCTTTATAAAACTCGGTTGCATGATGACTGAGACCATTGATGTCCATATTTTCTTGTATTTGTATCATATTTAGTAGGTCAACCAGTCTGCGTATTGGGGACGTGATGTGCAAGTATGCGTCCATTTTTAGTAGGTCGTGTCTAAGTTCGATATCATTGTGTAGACAAGATAGATCAATATACTGTGCAGCAGAAGTGTTCCATGTTTTAAAGAATACTAATACGTCATGCTCTAATGTATCTGGGATAGATGTTTCTGGTGGTATTTCGACAACTACATTTCTGAATATCCCGTTTCTATGTTGAATAGTTTCTTTTGCAGTATTGTAGTTCATAAACACCATTAAATACGTGACAAGATCGTGGCTGTCTTGAATAGAAGGAATAAACGGATTATATGTTAGCATTTTACGCACGACATCTAACGCAAGGTGATAATGTGGACATCTATTTAATATTTTTTCTTCATATCTGTAATTTTTTGCTACAGATATCTTAGCATTCGTGTATTGAATATCCAGCACAAACCCTTCCACTATATATAGATCCATGACAAAAGCTAATCGCGTTTTGTCTTGAACCAAGCTGCACAGACCGTCGGATAATATGGTAGGTAACATCGGCCTTTTTCTGTCAGGTAAATAAATGGTGGATACCCTATCTGAAAATGATTTCCATATTCCCAAGTTGTCCAATAACAATGTTACGTTTGATATGTAAACGCTAATACGATAAACCGGTTTTCCAATATACATTTGGTCTATTGCCTTGCCAAACATGGTATCACTTGCACACTTTTCGAATAGTTGACAAGACATTGCGTCGTCAAAGTCGGTGCTTTCATGCGGATCAATCGAGAATATAAACTCTGCGGTTCTGTCTGTTAGAGAATTGCCGTTTTCAGACATATGTGCAACAATATTTTCAATGATGGTCTCTTCTCCGTTTCCACCTGAATATATTTTTATTTTTTGTTGTGTGTCACGATTAAACTTTTGTATAGACGCGTTTAGGCTTTTGCAGTATAGTTGGTATTCAAAGTAATTTGATAATACATCGACGGGTCCTATTGTTCCGACAAGAGATCCAGACGGGTGTTTATCTGTCCATGCTACGAACTTGAAGGTTACATATAAGTTGGTAAGAACTTTATTAAATCCTAGATCTTTTATTTCATACGGAACAATGAATATGGGAATGCGTTTGTCGTCGGGTATACATTTATACATGAGTTTTCCATTTTTTGGGTGTCTTCCATATGTTCTGTTATTTTTCAGAACGAGTACTCCTGAAATATATGGGTTACTTCTTACGGGAGATCTTTCTATTTTTATAGTTTTTCCATCGTTTGATGGTGTAAATACATCCATTGAAAACAACTTATATGCTGCAGGATCGAAAGCATCTTTTGAAATGGGTTCCATGGTTTCCATATTATGGAGTGCCCACGTGTCGTAGTTTCTGTTTTCAATGGTGACCACTAATGTGGAGTTCGACATCTAATTGTTGGTACTGTATAGTTATTTAACTAGTAGGTTATTTAACTAGTGTGTTATTTATTATTTGATATGTTAAAAATAGTTTAAAACATATCAATTTATCGACAATTATATTTCTGAATTAGGTGGTTCATTCTTTGTTTTGGTGATATCAAAATCTGTATCAGGTTCGGGAACCGATATACCAACGGGTGTTTTCTGTAGTGTGTTTACTACGCCATCATCTGGTAATTTCTCAATGGCGGTGCCGTTTGATGGTTTCTCAATGGTGGCGTCCTTTGGTAGTTTCTCAATGGCGGTGTCGTTTGATGGTTTCTCAATGGCGGTGTCGTTTGATGGTTTCTCAATGGTGGCGTCCTTTGGTAGTTTCTCAATGGCGGTGTCGTTTGATGGTTTCTCAATGGCGGCGTCGTTTGATGGTTTCTCGATCGGTTCATCGTGAGCAACGTTAGATGGTTGGGCGTTTCTTCCTATTGGCACTGCTCTTCCAGGACGTGTAAACTTCGTAATCCAGTATAAAACGGTGTGTGGTAATGTGGCAATTTCAGTCATGTATGAATTAAAATATGAGCAAGTAACAAATGTGTCGTGTTCGTATCGGAAAGAGTAAAGCCAGTAAGGTGGGATCGAGAATGTTTCTCCTTCCTTGACAACGAGTTCAATTGTTTCGTCGTATTTATCTCCCCATAAATCAATATTTCCTTCTGCAAAAAAAGACATATCTGTATAGTTGGGTTTCACTGTTATTTTATGTTCTCTCGCTAGATTTGGGTGTATCATTTTTACGCACAAGTTCCCCTTTGTTACCGTAAATATGTTTCTATACATAATGCTATATTGTGTGGATGTTGTTGAATTATGTGATCCGAACATAATATCGAATAGTTTTCTGCTACACAATGGAGGTTCGAACAATTGGTGCTTTTGAATAATGCCCTTAAAAATATTGTTTGGTGGTATAGTATTTACAAAATTATAGTTTTTTTCTGTGTAGTATCTGCTTTCGTTATCGTCGTTGAAAAGTTCCTGGGTTGCCGAACATGATGATAATATATGGGCATGTGTTACTTCTCTGGTGTTGTCGTACACAGACATGTCAAACTTGGGAAAGTGTTCACTTAAAATATTTTTGGTTAGATCTCCTGTAAGACTTTGGTCATGTAAATGCATAACAACTGGTTGTTTCAACTCAAATATTTCTTCAATTGGAATAGTTACCGGTACGTCTAAAACATAAACATCTTTTTCTTGAGAATGTGAAAGCTGGAATTGTATATGAATATACACAAAAAGTACCACTATAAATGTAACCAATATGTGTAAATAATTCATTTATAGTAATAATAGTCTAAATTATAAATGAAAAATAATTGTCTTAGCTATACGCATATCAAACCTAATTTTTCTGTATTTCTTCTAAGCTTTCTATGCTTTCCTCGTCATCCTCAAAATCTGATATGGAAGAATTATCGTCGTCTATATCGTCGAGCATATATGTATTCTTTAAAGAGTTTGCTTCTAATATAGCAGCGAGAGCTTCTCTTTTGAGTTTTCTTGCTTTTTCCTTTGCCTTTTTATATATTTCGTGATACACCTGATTAGGTCGTTTGATCGACAAGATATCTGTTTCATCATTTTCGTTTGTAGGAAACGTGGTATCCCAGTCGACAACTTCTAGACCATCTTCATATATAGGTGTCGTATTTATTTGCATTGCGTCGGGTGTTGCAACTAGCTCGTTGCCCATCGCTTGCGTTTCATTTATTATCTCATTCTCGACTATTGTAATATCTGTATCATTTTTCTCAATAAGGCACGGTGCGATGTCGTCTGGTTTTTCAGATAGTTCTTGGATAGTATCGGGTTCATCATTTTGTATCTGTTCTTTTTCATCGTCTGTATTTTCTTGAGTGTTGATTTCGATGATGACATTTTCAGGGGTGTTATCTTGATCTTGATCTAACGGGTCGTCGATTTTTGTAATATCTTGTTCAGTATCTTCGATGTCTTTATTGTTTATTTTTTGGTATTTAGGTAGAGGCATTTCTATTTTATCTACCTTTTCACTTATTACTGTGCCTTTTTTGATAAGACATTTATCAAAAGCTGTGTCTATTTTCAGCATCATCACTTGTCGTAGATCTATTTCTATCTGAAAGCTTCGAGTAGTAAAGCGTATTCCCTTTATTTCTATAATTCCGATAATTTGTGAGTGATCTGTCAGTTCGGTATATGGAACAGGTGTTTCTGTTTCATCATAAACTTTTGCAAGTGGATTACTATTTCTATGATCCATTCCAACTAAACATCTGCAAGATTGATATTTTCCCGATTTGTAAGATTTCATACAAGGTGAAAATGCGTTTTCAATGTCATCATATTCTAATCTGTCCTGAAACCAATCTCCCGAGTTTTGGTGAACTAATTTGTGGCAAGTAGTTTCTAAAGTTTCGATCCATTGAATGAAATCCGATTCGTTTGATGTAAATAATAGATCGCAAATTATTTTTTTTGCATTTTTTACAAACCCCTGTTTTGTGGTTATCTGTGGCGTTTCTATATATATAGGTTGCCCGGACATAGTTATGTTTGTAAAGTAGCTATTTCCTGGCATAGAGACTGGGTGCTCTAGTTGTAATTTATCAAAATGGAATTCTTCATTTGCTTGATGAACGTTCATTATGAGTAAATCAAGAAAAATATAATATAAAATGCACGCGTTATTTTTTAATCTATTCAATAAAAAACAATTATATAAGTTGAGATTTTAGAATGACAAAATTATCTTCGAAAAATGGGATGATTATTGAGGAGTGTATTGAGCTTTTAAAACGAGATGATCTTAAATACCAGCTAAAGCTATTCTTAGAACCCATTATTACTATGGTTTTTAACGTTTTGAACCCGTATATCTATGTTCTTTTAGGAGTAACTGTTATTATTATGTTACTTCTTATAATAATCCTTGTTCTCGCTATTATTCTTGTTCGTGACAAAAAGTGATTGCGTATCTAATATTTTAATCTAATTGTACTACATATGGGACTTCACCGAAAAGGAGGCAAAACCGTTAAGAAACGTTCTAGTAGAAATAATAAGAAGGGTGGTAGTTTTGGGGCGTTAATGTCGCAACTTGCGGCCCCGATTGTTCTTTTTTCCGCAAACCATCTGTATGGTAAAAATAAAAGTACGAGACGTCATCGCAAAACTGGTGCTCGTAATCAAAAACACTACAAGAAGAGTATGATGCGCTCTCGAAGGTATCGTTCCCGCAGTCGTCGGTAAACGTTTCTGTAAATATTTTATAAGAAGAACTATATAAACATATCATAGTAGATTATATAGTTGATATCTCAAATGAGTTTCGAAGAAAATGTGCAAAAATGGGTTCATTTGGACAATCAAATAAAGGTATATAATGATCGTATTCGTCTGTTGCGCGAAGAGAAGTCTGGCTTAACAGATAATCTTTTTAAACAGGCAGACGACAATGACTATGGAAACGCGGTCATCCAGATAACAGATGGCAAGCTGAAGTTTGCGAATACTAAGGTTCAGGCACCATTGTCTTTCAAGTATGTAGAAGAAGTGCTAACCAACACTGTTGCAAATCAATCAGCCAGGGAAGAAATAATTAAGCGACTTAAAGATAACCGCGAGGTCAAGTATACGCAGGAGATCAAACGATATACGAACTAGTTCGTAAAATAAACTCGTAATATAATATAGAAGACTACACTATATTTTATTAGAATGAAAATTAACAAAGAACAATCTGCACTTGTTTGCAATGAGAGTGGGTGTTATAAACTACAGGATATACTACAAAATCCAGATAATAAATGTGACAGCAAGGAGTGCAAAGCGTTAGAAACGGAATATTCAAAGTATATGCATCTCGGCATTCCTGTTGGATATTATCACAGTAAAACCATGTATGTTCCAGAAGAAAACTATCAAGAAAGAAGTGAGAATGAAGTATCTGCAGTAATGATGATCGACGAGAAGATATATTCATCACTTATAGATCCTTCATTTGACAATGATAAAGAAATGAAAAAGTCATCAAAAAAGATAACTAAATCTGGAAAAAAACCCAAGACCTCTAAAAAGACGACGAAAAAGAAAAAATAGCTCGACAATAGATAACCAATATATATATTACGAATATATATGTTGATTTGTTATAATGTTATTTATTTATTTATTCATTCCACTGCCCATAGTTAAATGGGGAAACTAATATATCATCAAGGTTATTCTTCCATTTATTAACGGTTTCTTCTATCTCTTCTTCTTTTTGATTTTTTGGGTATGGCGTTATATTTTTCATCATTTCCTCTTCTTCTTTTGTTATTGCTGGTTTTTTACCGTAGCAGTTTACACCAAATCTCACATTCGGGTTGGCTATGTATCCACCATTTACTCCTGGTCGACCACAGTCGTGTTTATGATCCTTTGTTTTCATGAGTTCATTGTATGTCGAGCTTTGTGTTGGAAATAGTGCCAGTTGATCAGCTGACCATCCATAGTTACACCATTCGCCGCCCTTGTTATATGTTTCTTCTACTTGAGAATATGTTGCTAACTTTGAATCATACGCGTCGCACACCAGTTTAGCATCGTCATACGTGTATACGTTATCCCGAACATTAAATACCTCATCTTGGTCAACTGGTTCTGGTTCTGGTTTTGGCGGAGGTGTGGGTAGTTCATTGCTTTTATCGATATTTATGTCGATAGTTGGATCTTTATTTGGTTTAAACATATTTGCAAGGTTTGTTGTAATATCAACTCCAAAATAGTAGTATAACACATATTGTGTAATATACAAGACAAGAAGGAAAATTACAATAGCAAAAATAACTTTAAGAGCAATATTATCGTTTGTTGTTTCTACACCTAGGCTGTTAGTTTCGGTGGTTGAGCCAATGCCTCCTAAATAAACAATCAATGTGACTATAAGAATTAGTCCAATCATGACGACCGATATATACAATGGATTTGTGAATGAATTATCGGTCATGAAAGTTTTAGGATCAACATTTAATTCACTGGAACTAGAAGATGCCGCATTGCTTTCTGGTTGAGGAACCGGATTATCTAATAACTGTTTAATGTCTGGAATTAATTCTTTTCTAGAGTCTGTGTTCATGAATGTGATTTAACCTATACTTATTAACTATATATTATACGTTGGATTTTTTTCTATAGAATAGACAATATGCTTTTGACGAAACAATCTGTTCCACATTTTGTATAATAGTAATTCGAGTATCGTTGAACTCGTACCATGTGTTATCCTTTCCTTTAATGTATGCAGTGTAATGTCCACCCAATGCACTTCCATGATGATTGCAAACTCCATATAAATCGTAAACAAAACTCTTACTATTGTATCCGATTACATACTTTTCTAGAGATAAGTTTTCAAGTGGAAACTCAATGATGGTATGACGTTTTTTATTTAACGAATCTATCCTTTTAAAATCAAAACACAAAACCGTTGGAAAACTCCAATATCGCAGTCTTTTTATAATATCCTGTTTTTTTCCAGTTTTTTCGTTAAACCATGCATTATCTCCTGTTAATACCTCGCCCGAAACATATTTATCTAAACAATCAAATAACGTTGGTTGGCGGTTAAGTTGATGTGAAATAGGCAAGCTTATGTTAAAAAAAGGCTCAGGATTTTGTGAAATAATAGTTTTATTATCCATCGATACAATTTCTGACACGTGCATGCCGTAAAACATGTTCCATATTTCGGAGTATTCGGTTGAATACATTTTTTTGATTGTATTATAAACAGATACTGCCAAAGTGTCTGTTCCAGTTTTACTTTCTCCCTTTATCTTCATTGTTACTGGTCTAGAGATTGAATTATGAAAGCAATCAATAACAAATAAAAGAAACTCTGATACATCATTTTGTGCGTATCCTGTAAAGATCTCCATATTTTTACGCTTTGCAACACCTTGCACAATCTGTATAAATCTACTTGGTTCAATTATGCAGTTTTGAGACCACATTAACTTTCTAAGACTATTCCATTCTTTTATTAAGATGCTGTCTACAAGAGTTTTGTCAAGATTTGTTTCATATGCTTCACTGTCTAAAAAATTATTTAATTCGTGAGTATGTGACAACACTTGTATACAAGTATTAATAAAACATGTATTTCCAAGGTTTGCTAACCCAGAAAGACCTTTTTCATGTTCATCTTTTGTTGACATTTTTCAAATTATTTATTACTATGTAATACATTTATATGTGTTTAAACCTTTCGTACTAATATATATTTATAGAATAACATATATATTCATCATATGCCAAGTAATCAATCCAATCTATCAAGATCAACGTTGCAAGATCAATCTCTGGGTGTTGTTGAGAATTATATAGAAGTAATGACAATTATATCGAATACGCAGTCTCAGTTATCTAGGCAACAGCAAACTATTATACGAAGAATGAATACCCTTGTCGGGGAATTAAGAAGGCAGCAAGCCATTGATCTATGGGCCGACACTATTAGGAACAGTTCTACTTTAGATAGAGGTTCCCGTTCTCAAAACACAAATACTGTTAATAATTCTACTCCTGATCATACACACAGTGGCAGAGGAAGGGCTACTTCAGGATTTAGTTATGAACCAATGAGCGCATATGGAAGATCGTTTAGACAGTCTCCAAACTCGCAATCTCGATCTCCATCTCATAGAACTCGAAATAATCCACGAAACCAGCCGTCAACGAACACACGCTCTTTTAATAGAATACCCACAACATCTGGGGATAGTTTCAATGCGACGCAACAAAATACTTCAGGTCAAGATGAAGAAGACGATGAAAATATAAATGATGCAAGCGAAACACATGCAAATACATCCGAAACCAACCCACTTACGCCCCATGCGACAGGAATGGTGTTGAGTTTTGAACCATTTCTTCAGTTCGGGAACAGACCACAATCTTTGGGGAATATATTTGAGAATGTACCAGTTTTTCCATCCGCGGAGCAGATTGAAACGGCTACGTCTAGTCATCATTTCCAAGACATTTCTGACCCAATAAATACATCATGTCCAATTACGATGGAGAATTTTTCACATCAACAAATCGTGATGAGGATTGATCATTGCAATCATCTGTTTAATCCTGTGCATTTGCATAGCTGGTTTAGATCACACGTTCGCTGCCCAGTTTGTCGACACGATATTCGCGATACTACCTCAAATGTGGATAATTCATCCGAACATCCAAGCCCAAATGATATAAATAATCGCAACGAAAATGACAACCGAGTAACTGGTAATGGTAACACCGCAAGATCTCGCGATAATTTAGAACGACAAACGTCAGATGATGATATAGCAAGTATTGCAGAGGCACTTATACATGCTCTGGCGACACCATCTAGTGTGCATGAAACCGACACTGTAAATCAATCGTCCACAACCTTCCCACAAACATTTACACATACCACAACACTTCCATTATCATGGACACATCTTATACCAAGTATGCCGTTGTCTCCCATGACAGTAACACAGCCATATAATGTGCCAGGTAATTCAACTGGATCAAGAAACACTGAAACTGAACCATCCCCTGGATCAGACGACGATGAGTTTATGTCACAAGATTAATATAATTTGTAAACAACGTATCATAATACATAAGATTGTATGGTATTATGATATGGATATAATAGTTGATGATTTTTATGCATTAACTGATTTGATTATAAACTTTCCGTTTCTTTTTTCTTCTACCGCAACAAGGAGTGGTGAAATATTGGGGTTTTCCAGAGCCTGATAGTAACTCTCCATGTCATAAAGATTTCCGGTGTTTTGATCGATCTCCCTGTATATGAATTGTTTTCCTCTGAAGTTATATGTGCGGCCTCGCCATTGAATTGTATCTTTATTTTTGCTTTCAAACGTGTCTGATGGCTGTTTCTTAATATCAGGGGTAAACGATATTTCACTTACGCGTGGTTCTCCATACTGAACGCACTCTAGCTGTTCTTTCGTTCCTCTTTTGGAGTAAGTTGCACAATCGATTGCCGCTTCTTTAATTAAACGAGTAAGATTTGAGGTGACTTTCTCTTTCATGGTAGAAATCTCAAATAGTGCTTCGTCGCTAGTAACTAACACATGTTCCATTTTATCCGTTTCTTCACTGACGTTGTATTTTAACTTACTTTTGTCGTGTAGTTTCATGTCTTTAGATACTTCTGCTTCTTGTTCTTTTGTGATTGTCATAAGATAGAGGAATACTCGCACATCTTGCATTTCTTCTGGAAGTGCTTTATGGCTGCATATACGACGGGCTCGACCAATGACCTGTTCTTTTCTAGTAGGGTGCCAGTATGGTTCCATAATGTGGACATAACGTGTGCTGCGTAGGTTAATGCCTTCCGATCCAGATGCGGTAATCATGAGTACTTTGATAATTTCTCCCATATGATTGTTATTAGCAATTTCTTTGAGTTTTTTGGTGATAGGAAGATTGGGATCCCAGTTACTGTTGTAGATGTTACGTATTATCTCTTTTTCTTCGGCAGTTTCGGTTCCCGTGTAAAGTGCATATGTCGGTTTTCCGAGATCTTCTTCTGCAATGTTCATTTCCCATACTCCGTCGGAACCCTTTTTAATTTTGAATTGTGTGTATCCGTTGTAATCTAACACCATCTTGAAAATACCAATTCCTTCAAGTGTTCGGAACTGACTGTATACGAGATGCAATCCAAGATGTTCTCTAGATGATATATTTTCAATCATGGTTAAAAACTTGGGGCTGTATGTCATAAGGGATTCCGAAGAAAATACCTCGTCTTCATGATCTTTTAAATATTTAATTGCATCTTGTATTCTTGTTTGGTAGTTGTTGTCTGCATTTTTATTCATGACAACATCTCCCTCTGATTCGTCAGCCTCGTTTCCTTCGAGATCATTGCTTCCTTTTTTATCAGTTTCCGCAAGAGTTTTTTTATAAGATTCGTCGAGGTTCCCTTCTCTTGGAAGAGGTCGCCCAGGTGGGGTTGGCATAACAAAATTACAGTATAATCTAGAAAAAATACGATAGGATGAAGTCGGCTCTACATAAAGCCCATCTTTGTCGACGGACGGCTTTTTCGATTTACGTTTCATGTCTTCTTTTCTTTCAGCAGATCTGGCAATCTCGTACACACCTAATTGATAGTCGCTCATTGGTATTTTTACTACCTCAAAGTCAGTGAGTGGTTCATATCTAGGTAGTAGTCCTTCCTGTGCACTTCTAAAATAAGACGTAAGCCCAAGTATACGTTTTTTAAACAAATCGGTATTTTTTACACTACCTTTATCCCCCAAGAACATAGCCTCGAACTCTTTTAGGTTATCTGGCAACGCCTTGTGCACGTCAACGGTTACACTTGATTTTTCAACGTCTATATCATTATTTTCCAGTATGCTTATAATTCTATTTTTAAACTGTGCGTCGCTTATTTCACCTCGTTCATTTAATGTGGCATCTTTTACGCCGACATATTCTCCTTTCACATTACTTCTTTCGAACCCTAACGGATTTCGAGTAACACTTAAAATATTATTTTTCGAGTATTCAAAATAGTCCATAAACTTATCTTTTCCTATGAGGTCGTTTATTTTTTGTTTTATAGTATTGTAGCCACTAGTCGTCTTAATAGTAAAGTTCCATGTTTTGATGTATCCTCTTAACATGTTAAATAATATACCCAACTCGTTGGGATAATTAATAATTGGCGTTCCTGTCAAAAACACAATACGAACATCTTGTGCATTTAGCAGCATTTCATAGAGAATTAGTGCTAGAGAAACTGGAAACTTCTCTGCTTCGCCACTTTTGTCATGATTAACTGGTTTTTCTTTTTCAATCTTGTTAGAAATGCGACTAATAAAATTATGAACTTCATCAATAACCACGACAGAATGATCAAAAATATTCACATCATAGTTACTTGTCATTGATTTCAGTTTCTCTTTTCTAAGACCGTTATAATTAATAAACTGGTATTTTGTCATAATCATTTCATCTAACTGATCGTCTAATGACATTATTTGTTTAGGGGTGAGTTTATCTAAGTTGCTCTCTTGATTGCTATCAACTAGCCAAACCCCCTTCTTTTTTTTAATATATGCCACCGTAATTCCTAGCGCGGCGGATAGCGTGTCAATGGCAGTTGATCCGCCTGATAATGGCACCCATTCCCAATGCTGATCCTTTTTGTATAAAGTATCTCCACATTTTTTAATTTCTTCTATATAATTTCTTCTTAGCGATGCGGGTGTCATAATGATCACCTTTTTTGAGCTTTTCATTCCTTCTGCAATAGCAATAGACGAACAGGTCTTTCCACTTCCCAGTCCATGATAAAGTAAAAGTCCTCTATACGGGCTGTATAGGTTTAAATAGTCTCTTACTATTTTTTGGTGGATAAGCAACTTAAACTCCGAGTTATTGTCTTTTCCAACATCATCACAACTTATCGACAACTGATCGTTAAGTATTTCGTCGCGGTGTTCTGAAAAATACGAGTTAATAAAGTTAACAAACTTTTTACGATTGTTTAGATAGTATCCAGATACACGAAGACGAGGCTGTGGGAGAGGAGGAGGAAGGCGGTCAATTACGGGTTGATTTTTAACATCTACCCACTCTTCTATTGGAATATTAGATACGCCTTTTACAGGCTTAGGCGTTTTTCTTTGTTTTGTTTGGGTGATGTCTCTTCCTGCATCGTCGCCTTCTAGCGTGGATATGTCTTTTATAGATATTTTTTTTGTTTTAGATGTGACATGAGACTTAGATGCGGTAGAAGTCTTCTCCTTTATAGACGGATCATCTTGCTGAGAAAAAGAAACAGGATCGTCATGCGAACTAACTTTGATTACCCCAGCCTGTTTCAGTTTTTTCATAATTTCGTCCATATCGGCGTCGCTTCCATCATTATCAATCTCAACGGTCGTGACTACCTCAACTGGCTCATTTTTAGTAGCACGAGGTTTTCGTTTTAATTGTTCTTTTATCTGTTCTAAAGACATCTATATAGATTATAGACATAATGTTTTACATTGTTACACTATTAAACATTTACGTCTTTGAACCCTTGAACGTTTAAAACGCCGACTTTCTAATATTTATAAAATCAATAGAAATGGTTAAATGCGGTTAAATATGGTTAAATGCGGTTAAATATGATTAAATCGTTTATCAAATTGATTTAAAATAATGCAGATTAACTATATATAACGAAAATGGTTAAATATAGTTGCGAACGATGTGGGAAAGTATTTTCTCAAAAGTCTCACTATGACTCTCATAATAGACGCAAAACACCCTGCGAAAACAATGCTGATAATATTAAAGCACTCGTAGATAAAGCAGTTGAAGAAAAATTACAAGAATTACAGAATAAACCCGAGATTAGTGAAAAGGAAGAAGTTTTTGTTAATACATACATAACTGGACAACAACCAAAAGAAGTTAAATATATTGATCTATTTTGTGGGTTAGGAGCGTTTCATACAGCATTTGATAGGAATAATATTCTTCAAAATGATATTAAATATACTTGTGTTTTGGCAAGTGATATTGATGAAGGTGTTAGAAACATATATGAAGAAAACTATGGAATAAAACCAGAAGGAGATATTAATAAGATTAGTATAGATACTATTCCAGATTTTGATATATTATGTGCAGGATTTCCATGTCAATCCTTCAGTATTGCAGGTAAGCAAGAAGGGTTTCAGGATAAAACGCGAGGTAATCTATTTTATAAAATATTAGAAATAATTGATAAAAAGAAACCAACTACATTGATTCTTGAAAATGTTAAAAACCTTTATACCATTCATGAGGGCGAAACATTTAAGACTATTAAAAATGAACTGGAAAAGCGAGGATATATTGTTAGTTATAAAGTAATTGATTCGCGATACTATAATTCGCCACAATCAAGACATCGTGTGTATCTTATTTGTGACAAAAATAAAGAATATACATTTAAGGAGATACACAATCCCATTGTTCCAGTATCAAGTATTATAGATAATAGTATTGTAAGTTTCCTGAATTACGAGGAAAAATATAAATTAGAAAAATGCAATGGACAAAGTATGATGAAATATAAACTGATAAATAAGAAATCGGGAAAGGGTGGAAGACAAGGAGAACGCGTATACGATATAACGAGTTGTGGTCCAACGATATGTGCTTCTTCTGGCGGACCTGGTGCAAAAACAGGATTATATGATTTTGATGGAAAAATTAGAACATTAAGTGTGGACGAAACATTAAAAATGTTCGGATTTGACTCATCGTATAAATATGAAACGCTAACAAATAAAAAGAAGATGTTGTTTTACTTGGGAAATAGTATAGTGGTAAATGTTGTAGAACAACTCATATCAGATTTATAAAGTGTGATGTAAATGATCGACTTTATGTATGATTTTACTTACAATTATTTTAATTTGTAATTGATTACTACTTTTTTTTCCACTATCTCCTCCTTTTCGCTGTAATGATAAAATACTATCATCGCCAAGTTTTATGACAGTTTCTTTCTTTGAAATTTTAAAATCTAATGTTTCAAAATAATCAATTATTTCTTTTATTTTCAATATTATAATTTTGGTTCGTGTATTATCAACATATTCGACGCCAAATAAATATTCGGGTTGTATTTCTGAGTTTGTTCCCATAAATGCATAATTCAATATTTGTCGTTTATTTTTATTCAACAACATTGTGAAGTTGTCTATGTTCTCCTGTGAATAATTAGATATACATATTTTCTTTACTGGTATAGTTTTATCTACGTGTGTCCCGTTAGATAAAACTGGAAGTTCGCATAAATCCTTAAGTATTTGTGATGCATCATTTAGCTCTGGTATGTAATTAAGTAAGTCATCGACCCAGTGTCTATCTAATTGTTGAAATTGTCCCTCTTTATATTTTTTTACCTGACCTGTTACTTTATTATTATTTGATTGTATATCGCACTTGTGATTACCAGATATTCTTGAACATTCATCGTACTCATCTCCTAACATGGGCGAAAACTTATTTTTTATTGTTTCATTTGTTAAATCTATACATACTAACTCTTCTTCTTTATAACCATTTTTGGCAGTTTCGCTATTTTTATATGATAATATTTGTTTTTTTGCTTCTGCTATTTCTCGTTCCTTTGATCCGACTATTTTTGTTAGTTTCTCTATTTCTTTATTTTTTTCCTGTATATCTTTATCAAGCGTTTCCCTGATCTTCTTTTCATTCTTATAAAGTTGTTCGTAGCATGTTTCCATGGCAGGCTCTTGCAGTGGTTCCACTGTAGGTTCTTGCGATGTTTCCACTGTAGGTTCTTGTGATGTTTCCATAGTATGTGGTATTTACATATTATATTTATTACAATCAATTTTATATGTAATTCATTGCATATAATGATACTCTTGTAATTCGCGAGTACACGCTGCATGTTCTTTATAGGTTCGGAGTCATCCCGATCAACTTATCTTTTTGATAACATCACTGCACGCAGACTGTTCTGCCTTCTTTTTAATCTTATGTGTTCCTTCCCCTAAGAAGACAAGAAGAGTATCATGTGTTTTCAGATATTCGGTGATGGATTCAAAGCTCCCAAACTTTTCATATGATATAGCACGCGTCTTGTCCATATTATAAATATGATCACCAACACATAGGAACACCCCCATTCGATACCCATCATCTTCACTAACATTAAGTTCAATATAGTGGGGAGTGACCTTGAACTCTTTTTGGATTTTTACCTGAAGAATATTCTTGTAATTATCATCGTTTCTGATGAGTTCTACCCAATCAATATGACGCTCGAAGACATTTTCGACAAACTTCTGTGCCATCTGAAATCCAGGTCCCGTAACAAACACGTTTTTAAACCATCCCTCTTCATCGACGACGGAAATTTTGTTGAAGTCTAAGAAGATTGCCCCAATAAATGCTTCAAATAGACAACCTAGTTTTTTCAAGTTTGTTCTTGTTTTTTTTTCTTCTGCATTTCTAGACAGTATAAGCCATTTATGCAGTCCCATTTCATACGCAATGCGACCAATTGCTTCATTTTTAACAATTGCAATCTTTTTCTCTGTCATAAAGCCCTCGTTTTCTTTCGGAAAGCGTCTGTAAAGAATGTACTTTGTGATGAGTTCGAGAACACCGTCTCCTAAAAACTCCTGCCGTTCGTTTGACTTTGTTTTTAGTGGCATACAGTCATGAGGTCTGTCTGCGATAATAATGTTTTGCTCCATGTTTTCCAAATGAGGGCGTTTTGTGTAGGATCTGTGCACAAATGATCGGATATAAAGATCGATGTTGTGAATAATGGGTGGTAGACCATATGTGGTAAGTATCCCTTTAATTTCGTTTTCAACGATTTCTTTATTTAGTGAGTTGTATGGATTAAATATCAATGTATCATTCATTTTAGTTACATCATCGTCGTTGATAATTTGTTTGTATAGTTCGCTTTCGATTGTCGCCATAGTATTCTTATCTTGTTACCTCTAGACTTATTATGTTTATCTTAAATATATTTAGGGAGAGGTATCGATCAATTTATATTGTTTACATAGTATATAATATGGCTCGTTCTAGACTTAGTGCATACAAATCAAGCATAACAAACCGCGGTCCCGAGAGTGGTGGTTCTGTTGGTGGTAACGGTAAGGCTGGATCAGTCAACCTCTGGCAGTTTTCTCAAGTGCCCAGAAGTGTGGTATTCCGCAGACTTCCTGGAGACTGCTGTTTAGATCTATCTGGTCGCGGTCGCTCCGCACCCGCCCCTGGATCTGGTTCCTCCCCCGCTCCTGGATCTGGTATGAATGTTTCGATCCCAGTCCCATTTTAAACACGGTAATTAACATAATAAGATAAATATAAAGGAAACTAGTAATGTATGTAATAATGTCTATTTACATAGATTGCCGCGAAAAAACAATAAAGGACAAATGTTGTGCCCTTGTTTCAGATAACTCTCTCTTCAAAGATATCCAAATAGACTCGGGTAGTTTAGATATTGCGGATATTATTATTCGGAATGCAGACGAGAGTGAATGTATATACATAGAGAGAAAGACTATATCAGATTTATCATCTAGCATTAAAGATGGCCGATATCGAGAACAGTCGTTAAGACTTACATCGCTTCCATCGCATCATCATAATATCATATATTTAATTGAAGGAAAAATGTCAGAAACACTCGAAACAAATCCACAAACTAATTTTCCAAGATCAAACTTAAACAAAGCGAGCCTTTATACTGCAATGGCAAATATACTTCTCTATAAAGGTTTTAGTTTAGTAAGAACTCATTCTGCAAGTGATACTGCAGAATATATTATGATTTTAGCTAGAAAGCTTGCCAGTTCAAAAAAGCCTCTTTTTTACAAGCATCATATTGGAAGTGTCGCCGATGAACCCGAAAATAAAGAAGAGCCAAAATATGCATCGGTAATTAGACAAAAAAAGAAAGACAATATTACTATTGATAATATTGGTGTCATCATGTTGTCTCAAATACCAGGGGTAAGTTACGCTACATCCGAACTAGTAATGAATGACTTTGAGAGTATACCTAATCTAATTGAGAAATTAAAAGAAGACTCGAGCTGTCTTAATAATATAAGTAGCACACTCTCAAATGGAAAAACAAGAAAAATTAGCAAGACTGCATGTAAAAATATACACGATTATCTTTTGCCAAAACATGATGTAGTTAACAACGTTTAAGTTTCTTTTTATTTTATATTATGATATCATATACGATAAATCTATAATATAATGTTTACCGGAAATGATGTTTTTTATTCTATTGTAGGGTTTGCAATATTTATCATAACTGCCTCTATATTAACTGGATATTTAGGTTCTTATGCTACAAATAAAAAAGATTTTCCGATTGTGGAAGGTTTTGAGGCAAATGAAAACAATCTGGATACTGTAAATGAAAATATTTCCGAAGGCGTAACTAATTTAGAAGACAACTTACGAGTTGACAAGTATAAGGCTGATTATAAAAAGATGTCTTCTTTAACCAAAGACTATTTCGATGGTCTCAAGATAGCAATCCTTATGGGCATGAAAGATATTGATCCAAAAAAGGATAAACCAGAGAGTATTCAGAAGAAATGTTCCGCGATTGCCGTTCAGTTATCAGAAATGCACAGGGCAATTGAAACAATCGAGAAAATCGATATGTGATGTTGATCTAGTGGAAGTATTGGCAGAAGAAGGGATAATATAAATTGATCTTGTATTATTTAGTGCATATATATGTATTAAATAATATCCTATTAGGAAAAGTAAAACCATGTCGGCCGGAATCCGAAATCCTAGACAATTGCGCAATATGAGATTATCTAACAATAATACGGCATCCAGTATTGAACAACAAAAAATAAAGTTTCCCGAAATGTGTGATTGGATGGATCGTGAGATATTGCAATGTATTAATCCAACCAGCAATATTAGATTAGTTGTTATTAATGCTCCTGTTAAATCTGGAAAAAGATGTATGGTTGAATATAGTGCATCTCTAGATTCCATCCCAAACTCAACATTAAGAACCAGAGAGCATATATTTATATCTGCTTTTCATCGCAGAGCAGATCAACTACAGCGAAATGAGCTATCTAGCTATGGGATTAAAGTTCACTCTATTATAAATACTAATTCTGTGAATAAAACATTGGCAGATATCCAATCCATTACGAATAGCGGAAAAATGGCAATTATACATTTAGACGAAGCTGATTATGGTTCGGGGACTACTCAAAAGTTATCACATATCTGGATGTCAATAAATAATAATAATTTCGTAAAGATCATTCTATATTCCGCAACAATTGAAGAAGCCATTTATAGTAATCGCGAATTAATGGAAGGAGTTACTCGCAACATTGTGGAAAACTTCAGCACAGATACGATTAAGTATGCAAAATACACCCCCCCATCTACGTTTTGTGGTCCCAAAAAGTTCCTTGATGAAGGGCTTGTTCATAATGCAGTTCAGTTCTTTGGCATAGACAGTAATAATATAATTAGTTTAAGCGAACAGGCTAAAACAATACTTGGCGACATGCAAGAGAATATGCAACAGATCCAAAATAGTGAAAATAACCCACTACCAAGTAGGAATATCATTATCGTTCGTTTATCATACTGTGTTGATATATTTGGCAACGACACCGCTAGAAAAGATAAAAAAGCAATTAGAGTATTCTTGAATAATGTAGATTTGATCCCAGAACTTGATGAATGTATCATTATAGTAGACAAATCTGGTGATGTAGATTTTGATTGTAGATCAAATAATGTATTATTTGAACAAGTTCAGTGGTCACACTCTGCTTACTGGACAGGAAAAACCACGCAAGTCCCGATTATTGTAATAATGGATCAAACGTCATCTAGAAGCACTGAATGGGCGTGCCATAATCGCGTATTTGCTGTTCATAACTTTTCAAACACAATATTCTTTAATAATAAATCACAGCAAGACGAACGCATTAATCACTACAGCCCAAAATATCAAGGGTTTCAACCTATCAAAATATACGGCCATATTCGATCTTTTGAGTATAGTGCAGGTCTTATCACGGTGGCTTCTTATTTACATGGCGAATATCAAATGCAAAAATTAAGAATAAATCCCTCATTATTTCATATCATTGATATCGAAACAGGTAATACATTCTTAACTAACTGTAGCTGTAATGAAGACGCAAACTGTAGAGGAGGTTCCACATGTCCTTGTGGATTTGAAAAGGAAGATGCCGAAAAAATCTTACTTATACATGGCTCACATTGCATTCCAAAACTTTCACCACGAATTAATTCGGTTATTAAAGATAAACCAGATATTCATCGAAGATTTATTCCTTGTCGAGATGATGCGGTCTACAATGCAATGATTGACGACCCCATGTCTGAAATAAATACATTTATAAATGAAGGTGGAGAGCAATGGAACCTAGATTATATTAGTCGACCGAATATATTTAGTCATCAAACTCGTGTGACTGATGATGGGACAGTTCACACCAATCTACGAAGTAATTATAACAAATTATATTATGATCAATTATCAAACTGGGGGTTTAGTTCAACAGCGGTAACCCCTAGATTGATGGTATGCTATCATCGTGAAACTAACCAAATCGGAATATGTGCAAGAACATATCATGGAATGATATTATCGACGGATATTTCCACTACAACATCCTCAATGTATTTATGAAACATCTAGAAAAATAAAAAATAAAAAATAAAAAATAAACATATGTTTACAATACTACAATAAACCAAAACTTAAGAAAATAATATAAACAGGTATAATATATAATATTCTTATTCTACCATATATCATATTGAAATGGAAATGAATACGAACATCAAAATGGCTGCACTAGTTTTCATTTTTATTGTTGCATTATATGTTTTTTTTGTTGCCAGCAACTTAGAAGCGACATTTGTTCAAGATATTGCAAATAATAGTGAAGTAAAAGAGGAGGGGTTTGAGAACAACGCCGTTATTGAGGGGTTCGAAGATAACGGACGGGACGCAAAAAAAGTCGTAGAGAACTTGGAAGACTTGGTTAATCAGTTAGACGACTCATTGCATATCAAAAAATATCGCAAGGAGTATGAAGACATGATCACAAAAAGTGACGAATTATTCGATTTATTAAAAATACAAGTGCTTACAGGTCTAAAAGACGTTGATTTAAATAAAAGTTCCGACGGCGCCATTAAAATAGCTCGCGTTTTAAATATGTATGACAAAACAAAACCATCTCTAGAATCATGCTTGAATTATATTGATGGAAAATAAATAATTATTGACTTGTGGATAGTGGAAGTGGACTTACATATCATATGATGTAATATAATATGTAATCGGATAAAATACAATTATGCATAAGGATCTGATTTTTCTAGACTACGTTTGCGTCCATCATACACACCATTGTCGATAAGAGATCGAGTATAGTCTTCTCCTCCCCAGTTATTGTCCATTGCACTTGGGCTTTCAGGAAGGGTTCTTTGCTCAGTTAGAACCTTATCCATTGGTGTAACTGTTCCTTGATAAAACGACGATGGATCGTAAGATGGCATCGACCCAGTATTGTAAGGAAGATCATTTCTGGTTGCATCCACAATTTTTGTGTCTACTGGCCCAGTATTTAATGCTATAGTTCCAGTAACATTTCCACACCCGCCCTTGAAATAACTGGTATCATTTACGTCCTCTAATCCATTTAACCCAGACTTCATGGGAATACTCGAGTTGCATTTTTTGTGTAAGGCTTCAAGTGATGTAGTTGAAAGTCCTCCCTGAGGATCTGCTATATCTGGGCGAGCACGATAGCACGCTTCTCCCTGTGCATCCTCGGTTTTTTGTAAAAATAAAACAGGGCATCTTACTCCGTTTGAGCGTTGCCACTTGATAAACTCTACGTATTCTTCTAAATTATTAAATCTCATAGGGTTCACGCCAGGAACAATTTTCTCTTCCGTGTTTGTAAGTGTAATACCTCCTTCTTCTTGAACCAATAAATTAGGACATTTTTCATCTGCAGATAATTTAACCGTTTCATTATCAAATCCTTCTGGATTATTGACAGGCTCAGCTATGCAGAAATATACTCCTAGGATAATGGCAATTGCCACAATAAGTAGTCTAAACGATGTCATAATGATGAATAAGTAGTATATACTAACGGGCTATAAAATATTTATATGATGATATTATATACGTGAACCAAATGACTGTATTCAAAACGATATTTGGTGGGTATGCTAGTGGAGACGAGGATAGCGACCCCGTTCCACAAGAACTGAAGGCTAAAAACAAGATCGACGGAATAAGTAAAAATAGCGACGATATACTTAAAAAATTAAGTATGGATATTGAATCTGGAGATGTTCATACATACATTTTTTACTATTGGAAAGATTGTGGACATTGCAAATCGTCATACAAACACTGGAAAGATTTTGAGGATGCGGTACGAGATAAATCGTCTGATAAGTATTCTGTGTATGCGATTGAACAAGCTGGAGCAGATGGTCTCTCTTCTGAGTTATTAAATGATATTGGTGGGCAAGCAAATGGGTTTCCAACATTTCGTTATGTTTACGCAAGAAAGTCTCAGGATTACAATGGCGAACGAGATGTAGGTTCATTAAAAGACTGGATGAGAGAAACATCAGAGGGAAAACAGTCGGGGGGTAAGCGTTGTCGCCACAATAAAGGTAAGAAATCCTGTAAACATTGCAAAAGTTCTAGCAGATCGCGTAAAAGAACAAGGAGCTTGAAAAGTAAAAGAGCAAACAAAAAAACGGCTAGAAAATCCAGAAAAATAAGAAAACCCAGAAAAATAATTAGAAAAACAAGAAAGGCAACAAAATCCACAAGATCCAAGAAGTCAAAGAGAAAAACACGAAAGCACCATGACAGAAAATAAATTACTATATATTTTTAATAGGATCATATAATAATGAAGACATGCAGAAATAATAAAAGACCAGGGAAACAAGGAAGAAGAACGCGTTCAAAAAAAAAAAGAATTTCTTTATAATCCAAATGATCCGTCTAAGAGTTTTGATGTTTATATTGATAAAAATCCAAGTGATACTATACCAATTAAATATACAACTGTAAAGGACGTAAGAGATACAATTAGTAAGCTTGAGAGATTATATAAAAATAAAAAGTATCCGCATAAAAGAATATGGCAGGTTGGCATGATAATGAAAGTAAGACTTGAAGCAATGAAGAAACACAAAAAAACTAGATATCCTAATGCGAAAAATGTTACGGCTAGATACAATTTGGCAAATAAGTATTTTAAAAAGCTGGGAAAAAGGTCAAAGGAATTGGCAACAAAAAGAAGGACAAGAAAATATAAACATTAGACGGTTATCTAGTGTTCGTATAAATATTATTCATTTTTAATAATATTTATATAAATTTGTAAAAGCAATACATTAGGTAATGTGTTAATGTTTATATTTTTTAGTTCTGTTTTTCTTGGATTTTCTAGTCTTTCTTCGCTTGTGAGATCTATTTTGTTTTTCTTTGTTTTTCTTTGTTTTTCTTTTTTCTTTTACCACCTTCTCCAAGATACCCTCGTACTTGTCTTGACAAGTCAGAATTAGCGACTACATTTAAATATTTATTATTATCTTTAGTTCTCGATACTCCATTACTCCTCATGTCTTGTCTTAACTCATTCACTGCAGTTGAAAATGGTCTTAATAAACGAATTATTTCTTTATGTTCAGTACCCTTTGCAATATCTGTTGCAGTACGACCATTGTTATCTTTTATATTTGATGTGTCTGCCTTATGCCTTAGAAGTTCCTTCGCTAGTTCTACATTACGTTTTTCTATAGCCATCATTACACCCTTGAAGATTTAAAACGCCGTTTTAACTAACAAGGGTTTGGGTCTGAACCCGGTAAAATCAATAGTAAGGAGTTTCACCCTACGATGGTCCAACTGTAAATCCAACTTAAGTATCAGCGACCCACTTCCTTAATCGCATACAGGTTTATTTACTTTATTGGTGGAGGACGAAATGAGTAGGTATTTGATATGCGGTTCTTTTTGCTTTTATCGCTCACGCACATCACCTAAATCCAGTAAAACAGGAGAAGCAACCCCATTATTCTTCATTATTGCTTACTATGATTAGTAGTATTCCTTTATATAGTTTGTAATATAATAACCGGCGTTTTAAATCTTCAAGGGTGTAATACATATATTCATTTGTGCAGTTATTATACAGTTATTTTTATTTTTATTTTTATTTTTATTTTTATTTTTATTTTTTAATTAGTGATAAGTTTTGAGCATAACCACGTTCCAACAAGTATCCACATGCCTTCAATAACAGTTCCTCCTTTCGAAAACACCCATCTCATTGCAATGCAATGCGGCGATGAAATTAGGAATGGGGATATGATAAACCCATACAAGGATGATGCCGCACAGTATCTTACATACATATGAGCAGTAACATAGTGTAGAAGTATCCAGAACAAGTATACGCCTGATACCCTGTATACATACTTAGCATATGGTGACATGTGAGGAACCACTCTTTGTATCATATTGGGTTCTGGAACTTCATTAACAATTTCTACCCCCGGTTCGATTTTTATTCTAACATTCTCCATTCGTTGTAATTGTTCCTCGGGATCTGGTTCTGTGCTGCTGATACTGATGACATCTGCGTTGTCGTCAGTATCTTTAGAACTGGCCCTGCTGCGTTTTCTATATCTCGACGGTGCCATATTATAATCAGGTGTATGAATAGGATAAGTATGTTCTTGACAATGATCTATACTTAGATGAATACTACTGGTATCTGTAGTATGACCCCTTTCAATTTTACATTGTCGATTATGTTGTTTAGATTGCATTCTGGTTGTTACCATAAGAAATATTAGTATTGTAGTATTTTATTATATTTTACAAAATCTTCTTCTATAAATAAAGTTCTCATGACAAGTAAATATACGCTCCTTCTCTATCTCCTTCTCCAATCTCCGTCTTCTACTAGTTTCTCTATATAATCGTTCTCTTTATTGTAATCTCGAAAATACCGTGACTCCGCTTTTGTTCCACCTCCATAAACTTTATTAGGATGTTGCTTACCATAAACACCATAAACACCATCATCATATCGTGTAGGACGTAACCAAGATACACTTACACCCATTTTATACCACGTCGCTAGCTCCAGTTTTTGTCTTAACTTGATAAACTTATTTATTCTTTTATCTTTTATTTTTTCTATCGCTTTTAACTCTTCTCCTGTATATCCAAACTCATTACTATAATAACTATTTATCACTCGCTTCATATCATACGGTAAATATAGCTTATTAATACTAATATTCATATTAAACTTATCAATACTAATATTCATATTAAATGAGTTTTAATATGAACAATAAAGATGGATAAGTATGTTCTCGACAATGGTCTATATTTAGATGAATACTACTGGTATCTGTAGCACGAAATAGTTCAATTTTATATTTTATTATATTTTTACAAAATCTCTTCATTTATCTCATCCAAAACAGTGTTTGTCAACCACTTTTCAGAAATTACCCTACTGTATACAACAAACTTCTCAAGATATGTTTCAACAAACTTCTCAAAATAGGACTTACTCATAGTAATCTCGCCCTTTGTTTTTTTAAGATAAAACGTATATAAATCATCAAATGTAACGGTTTTATCATCGTGTGTTTCCTTTTCCTTTTTAAAATGAACCTTTGCGAGATCTAATGTTTTGATAATATCATCACCTTTATCCCAAATAGAACATTCAATATTCATAACGTATTTATTTGCAATTATATCAATATCGGGAAAGTAAAACCGTAAAATATTGAGAATGTCGTCTTCTACAATTTTTCCAGCCGTTGAGAATATGATCGAGTTATCTTTTACGTACTTATAAAATAAACTACATAGTTCGTCAACCTCATAATCATTTCCAATTGAATTAGAACACTTTGTGATAGTGTTTGTCCAAAACAACATAAAATCACTAACGACGGGGATAAATCGACTTGTAATGTTAATGAACGAGTCACTATTTTCATCGTACTTATATTTTTCTGAAAGCATCGTTTTCAATGTGTTTGTATAAACAACACTTGGAATACATTCGCTAGAAATATATCTTTTCCATATATATTGAAGATTTTTCCAGGTCATATTAGATTTTGTTTTATTTGTTATACTCATTGCTTCATCCTGATCTACTTGTATATATTTTGAACAAAACTTGTCTACAATAATCTGAGGATTATTGTTTTTTAAAAAAAGCGTATAGTTACAAAGTTCGTCTCTCTTTTCTAGAAACTTATCTCCCGATCCATGAGTTCGCGAATAGTGAACCGCGACACACAACAAGTTTAGCCCATCAGTTCTCAACATATCAATCCATGACTCCTGTAATCCATTACTCTTTCGCATTTTTATAAGTCTACATTTGTGCATACTTACATTTTCATTATATCTAGAAACAAAATTAGTAGTGATGTTGTTAACTCCAAGAACAACAGAAGACATTCTTTCTACCTCTGAAATCTTTTGCTTGGATGAAGGCGAAACATAGTATGTAACATCCGTAGTTTTTTTTAGAATATTATCGCCAATACATGTTAAAAAATATTTTGCTTCATTTTTTGTTCGAAAATATGTCGGGGATAACATGTTTAATATTTTCTGTATAGTCATTGTTTCTGGTATAAGATGTTTGAGGAGAGATCTCTCTTTTATTTTTTTAATCAAGCTCACTTTTGTTTTATGCTTCCAATCAATAAGATCCTTGTTATCATAAGTAACCGTAGAGAGAACCTTGTAAATAATATCATCTTCTTTTACATGTTTATAGTTAACGCCGTCATACAGATAAAATGATGAATTAGTTGGAGAAAAATAGTATAAGTTTGTTGCCAAAAAATAGGTTTGAAAAGAATGAAGCTCTTTTTCCAATATGACCCGTCTTTTTTCGTTTTCTTTGTGTGTTTTATATTCATTTTCTATTGCATTCGGGAGAATATCTCTTATGTGAATAATAAGTCTAGATCTCATATACTTGTCTTCTTTGCATTTGTTAATAATATTGTCTATATGTTTGTTGCAGTTTTCTCGAAAGTTTTCAATAGAAAAATCATCGGTATCGCTGGAAGCTGTATGTATTTCTGAGGGTAAATCCATTATGTATACTATTTACATGCAAACATCTTTCTATATTGTATAATAAGTATATTTTTGAACTCCGACCAGACGCCGTTCCGATCCCAATTTGCACTCGTGTGTGATATGTAATAAATTGAAAGGTTTTACATATTGTTATCCTGAGAATATACAAAACAAATGAAACGGTAAACCCGAACAACAATAATGGAACATACATCGAGTTCACTTGACATGGATATCTTCGCGAGATTACCTTGCGATATGAAATGGTATATAAAGAAGTTCATTGATTATGATACCAAAACACGTCTCATTATAGACAATAATAGAAGGTTCATGTCAAATCGAAACCTTTACTCTGTACTCACATTGGAACAGATCCGCAAGGCCACACGATATGGATTGATTGAAAAACTGTATAACGTTTCCACTCCGCGCAATGAATATGTCTCGACCGATGACGGAAATATACAATTGGATACAATTAACATGTCGCAACAGATGTCGAGTGCTTTCCCAAAGTCGACTAGACACAGTTTTAGAGGGCACAATGGATTGCCTAAGTTTGTGGACAAGTTTCATCCAATGATTGAAGAAGTATATAAAGGCATTTGTTCAACCGTGTGTGTTACATATGAACGCAAGGCACTGTGCTTGCTTAACGGATTTGTCTCACTAAAAAATATTCGATCTTCGGAACCAGATGTAGTAAATGGGGTGTATTTGTTGTCGAAACTGTGCTTTCAATTAGTAGTCTCGATGATGATTTACTGCGATGTTGTTAAAAAAGACAGAATAGAGAAATGTCGCCGAGCTTTAGCAAATATCACGATTAAAAAGGCTGTTCGTGAAAAAAAAAGATTAGAAAATCGGATCCAAAAGACAAAACAAGACATGCAAAATCTGGATGAAAAAAATACGAATGAGTATCAAAGCAAAATAAAAAGAATGTCAACACGTTTTATGAAAGAGAACGTTTATATGCAATATGTAAATCAGGGAATGACTTTAAGAGAAGCAAAAGAAAAACTCAAGGAAGACAGTGAAATCAAAAAGCAACAAACTGTCTGGAAGAAATTATATATTAAGGCAGTAAAACAGGCCGTATCACAGAGACAAACTAGTATGAAAGAAAAGGCTCGGCAAGAAAAACAGAATATGATAACCAAAAAAAAAGAAGAAATAAACAGAAAAAAAATAATTACGCAAGTAACAAAATCTATAAAACTATACACCAAGTTGGCAAAACAAGCATCGCGTATTGCAAAGAAGAAGAAGTTTGCAGCATAATTAATATTCATCGATAAACATGTAACGTAATAAATATACTGTATTTTTCATGTACTTGGTGCGTTTAATTCATATTAGAATGCAAATATAATCACTTAAAGATTTGCGTAGTTGTTAGATATTAATAATGGCAGACAACGCAAACAATGTTTTGACTATCAAAACTGTTCAAATCTCACCATTTCGAACTTTGATGACTGCATTGAAAGATATTCTACTTGAAACAAACATCACGTTCCAGTCTGATGGCATTCGTATTATCAATATGGACAAGAGCCATACTGTACTAGCACATATGCATTTAAATGCTGAAAAGTTCGAGTTTTACGAATGTAAACCCGAGAAGATTGTAATTGGTGTGAATATGTTTCACCTTTTCAAATTAATTAACTCAATTGATAATGATGATACACTTACGATGTACATTGAAAAGGACGACTACAATGATGGCGTTGTTTCACATCTTGCACTTAAGTTTGAAAATGGAGAAATCAAACAGTGTAAAACTCAAAAGCTTAGACTTATCGAGCCCGATCCAGAAGATCTTGTTTACCCCGACGTAAAGTTTTCATCCATTATCAACCTACCCTCCAGCGATTTTCAGAAGATTATTCGAGATCTTTCTGTTATCTCGGACAAGCTTGAAATCAAATCAGTAGGAAATGAACTCATCTTTAAATGTAGCGGACAGTTTGCAAGTGCTGAAATCCATCGAGCCGAATCAGATGGAAGCATGGACTTTATACTCAAACAAGATTCGTCAAAGATTATCCAAGGAGAGTTTTCATTGAAAAACCTAGGATACTTTATCAAATGCACCAATCTATGTGCCCAGATCGAAGTCTATCTGGAGAACGATCTTCCTCTAGTGGTTAAATACAATGTTGCCAGTTTAGGAGAAATTAGGCTTTGTTTGGCACCGCTTCCAACTTCTTAAAATATATAACTAAGAATACGATTTTAGTTGTAAAAAAATATACTCGTATGCTATATTAATATAAACTATTTGTATCAATATGGCTTCAACTAGATTTAGAGATGATCCCGCGAGAGTAGAAGATCAATTGCGACAATCTGTATTTTCATGTGGATATATGATAAATGCACCAGGAAATGGAGTGAAACCCGACTATATTGAAGACCCACAGTTGCGATTACAGAAATGGGGTGCGAATTACATGACAAACAGTATTGATTTAGAAAGTAGTCTTAAAGGCATTCGCCCAATAAACAGAGATTGCATTGGAATATCAGAATATACCAATTACAACGTAAACACAAATAAAATACAATACCCAAATAATAATTGTTTATACACCGAACAATCCAGAAGTATTGCACCTGCATGGGAAATACGTGATGTGGAAAGCGAGACACCGAGATACCCAACTCTTTTAGATCCTCAAGAAAATGTAACCATGAAGTTTCAGAATAACCTGAGCACTCGCATTTTAGAAAAGGATCATTTTACACCCAAACGCCTTTCATTACAACCATTGCAATCGGCAGATTTGTTACCACGCAATCCAAAATAAAATAATTAATCTTACAGCATGAAAGTGTTGATTATGGTAATTAAAACTCATATAGTAAATAAGTATCGTCAAGAATATAATATACTTATTTAGTATATATATCATATGGAAGTATTAATACCAATTGTAGCATTAGGAGGACTTGCTCTATCAATGAACGACAAAAATGAAAATGGAAACACAGCTCAATCTAAAAATAAAGCATCGAGAAATTTAGAAAAAGCAAAAGAAGGATATAGCAATATTTCGCCAAGCGATTATCCTGTTAAAAAATCAGGAAAAAAGAGTGCAGTAGATGGAACAAACTACTCTGCTTACAATAATCCAAATGACGCGACTGCAAAATATTTCGATCAAAATAACTATTATCAAAATGATATTCGTGGTAAAAAAGTAGGTAACAATATAAATCAAGTACATTCTCTCACAGGTTCTTATGTAGACGAGTCAAACTTTTCACATAATAACATGATACCATTCACTGGTTCAAAATCGACCCAACAGACACTGAATGGCACTAGAAGTGATGCAATGTTAGATAATATGTCGGGAAGTGGAAGCCAATATATCACGAAACAAGAAAGAGCTCCCCTTTTCAAACCAGAAGACAATGTTCAACTGGCACATGGTCAACCTAACATGAATGATTTCTTTCAGTCTCGATCTAATCCAAGTCTCAAGTTTAACAACATGAAACCGTTTGAAAGTGAAATGGTTGCCCCTGGACTTAACGCAGGATATAGCTCACAGGGCGTCGGAGGACTTAACGCAGGAATGGAGGCAAGAGAGGCATATATGCCCAAAAGTGTAGATGATCTGCGTGTAGCAACCAACCCAAAATTAGAATACAACCTGGACAATCATCAAGGCCCCGCATCGTCATCTGTAAAAAACATTGGCATGATGGGAAAAATGGAACAACATAAACCCGATACATTTTATGCACAATCAGAAGATAGATGGTTAAAAACAACCAGCGAAGTCAAGGCACAAACTTCTCGACCAACTCAAGAAGTGCATGACACTGCAAGAATGCACTCGGAGTCATATACGGGTGTTGCAGTCGCTTCAAACAAGAGTGCAAATTATGTAAAGGGAACTTTTGAACCCACCCATCGTCAGCAACTAAACACCACCCCCATTACAAATCTACAAGGACCCACTGCAGGATTTAATACTCAAGGTGTGAAAAAGAGTTATCAAAAATACACCAATAATCGCGATATTAATAACAGGGCAGGAACTTCATACGGATCTGGATTTACTAACGCTATTGGTGCAGTAATTGCTCCAATCACCCAAATGTTAAATCCAACAAAAAAACAAGAAGTCATCAACAATATGCGTGTATATGGAAACGCAGGTTCCACCGTAGAGAGGGAACAAGTATTTAACCCAGATGACGTAACGCCCACAACTGTAAAGGAAACTACTATACACTCTCCCAATACATATATGCAAAATCAAGGATCCGATGCTTACCTAGTAACTCAACAACAAAGTATAGAAAATCAACGTGATACAACCACTTTACCATTTACTGGAAATGCAGGCGGATCGTCGACCAAGTATGGCCAAACGAGTTCTATGTCGAATTATAACCAAACAAACAATGAAAAGAAAGAGCAGACTATACAAGGGAGAACCAATAATGGAAACATGCAACTGTTCAACTCAAGTATTAACGTAAATAGTGCCAAGAGAGACAACGATAGATCCAATAACCGTATGTGGGCTCCATCAAATATGCCTCAACAATCTATGTCAAAAGAGTTATATGGAAAAATGATCGAACCTTCACAGTCAAACCCAAATGTAGAGATAGAGAGAATGCAGCCAGACTTACTGAACGCTTTCAGAAAAAATCCATACACACAATCCTTAAACTCTACTGCACTTCGTTAATCATTTAGTTCGTTTAATAGACATAATTAATGTATCATAATTATTCAAATACTATATATATCGAAATGAGTATTTACATTAACAATATTTACGACGCATGTGTTAAAACATTTGATTTCAATAAACGCTTTATCCAATACATAATTCAATATATTAACAGCACTACGTTTTTGCTACCGTTAGATCTAGACGACGCAGTTGAGATTAATGCGAATACCATTAACAGCGTTTAATTTATTATACACAATATTACACATTACAATAGAAATGTGTAATAACACTATACTTTTCTCAAGATTTTTAAATACTGGTATATAAACTAGATTACTTTATTTTTCTGATAACAGTTTCAAATGGGAAAAATACTCAATTTGTATTCTCTTCCAGAATGCATAGTCGACATCATTTATTCTTACTGTGCACCAGATGTTCAGTTTGTTTCGATGCTACAATATTATTCATTTGGTTCTGTCTGTTCATATATTCAACACTTATGTCGCGGAAATATGTTCACCTTGCGAAAACTTCTTCACACATTAAGTGAAAATCTTGCAAAAATATCCCCCATATTTGTAATTCATAGTCCATACTATTTCATGTCTTATACTGATATATTTAGAGAAGCTCTGTGGAGGGAAACCGATGCAAATGATTTATTACGTATGCAAATATACACTCGGATTTACTCTATATTAGATGGTGTAATGTTGAAAATAAATACATCAGACACATGCTCCATATGTAGAACAAACTTGTATTACTATATGCGGATAATCTTCATAGAAATTATTAAACAATATCAAAACAACTTACTATACCGAAACAGATCCTACACTGTGTAAATAATTAGCTAGATGTACTATATAAGATGTCGATGGAAGTTGATTCCAGGCCTGGAACTCCTCCAATGAGTTTTGATGATTGCATCACAAATCCCACAGGAACGCCCGCGAGAAAATCCACCACAGAAAAAGACACCACAGAAAAAGACACCGATAAAAAACCTAAAACTAAACCTCCTTCATTTGGTAATTGGATGGAAACTGCAACCCTTTCCAAAGGTGGAAAGAAGACCAGAAAAAGATCTAGATCGAAAAAGGGTAAGAAGAGCAAACATCAACCTAAAAAGAAAACATCTAAGAGATCTCATGGAAAGAAAAAAAAATCAAGAAAACGCGTCACTCGTCGTCGTGCTCGCATGAGAGGAGGCTTTTTGAGTGGATGGTTCAAATCAAGTAATGCAACGGAAACCCCTCCTAAGAAAGAACTCACCAAAGAAGAAAAGGATCGTATCATGGCCGAGATGAGTGCTGAACACGAGAATGAACTTGGGGACTATGGTAACCGCGGATAAAACTTACATATATGTTGTCCTGTAATCAATATAGATATACAATACAACAATTACTATTATACATAAAACATGATAACTATACATGAAGATATAATAGAGAAATTAACAGGGTTTTACGATAACAAAAGCATACCAAATATCATATTTCATGGATCCCCTGGATCTGGAAAAAGAACGCTGTTAAGAAAGTTCGTAGACATTATTTATCAAAATGATACGAATATGATGAAAGACTATATATTATATGTAAATTGTGCACAGGGAAAAGGTATCAAGTTTATTCGTGAAGATTTAAAACATTTTGCAAAAACACACATAAACACACAAAATGGAAGCTTATTTAAAAGTATCATTTTAACAAACGCAGATAAACTTACAATAGATGCACAGTCTGCATTAAGAAGATGCATTGAAGTATTTAGTCATACGACAAGATTTTTCATTGTTGTAGAAGATAAATACAAGCTATTACGTCCTATACTGTCTAGATTTTGTGAAATATATGTTCCATCTCCAGTGATTGACGGAGAACATATAAACTTATACAAATACAACATTCAAGGAACGGCGATGTTTAAGGAAAGAACGAATAACAAATTATCGGCAGTGAAACGAATAATAAACAAACTAAAGGATGACATAGATGTAAAAACAATCTGTGAATGTTCCGAAACTCTTTATGATAAGGGATTTACATCACTGGATGTTATCGAATATTTTAAAGGAAAGACACCATTTAATATTTCAAAACACTATCACCATCAAGTTCTGTTTCACTTTGGACAAGCAAAAAAAGATTATAGAAACGAAAAACTTGCAATATGTCTTTTAATAGATATGTTTCTTTTGTGTTCAAATGACGATTTAGAAAATATGATAGTTATGTAAATGGATGATTTTACACCCAGCGGTCTTCATGAATCAAAAAACGAGTGGGGAGCAAGGCTTATCACAATTCTGACACCCCATGTTATCGAGGGATTTAGATCTATACTCGACGAATCTATTAAACTGTGTAAAAATAACGACGAAATGGAAAAATATCTAATGACCTTTCAGAACTTTATTTCCAGAATACCAAAGTGGAGTAACGAGATAGTCGATGCGGAAACAAAGAGAATTATTGACAAAAGTGGATGCCCATATTTAGAAGATCTCATCACATGTGTTCATGTTATACAACTAAAGATATTGACATCCGTCAGAGTTGGTCAAAAAGCCAAGAAGGTAGATATGGATATTATGGGAATTAACGATTTCATACATAAGGTTTACATTAACACCGCTAGACAGTTCTATAGAAATGTGTATTTATTTGATAGCCAAATATCTCCTCTTCAAAAACAAAAAAACAACCGCGAGCTTGAGACTATCACACAGGAATGCATACTCAACACTGTGAGGGAAAGTATTCCTGTCCAAACAATACTCAAGTGCTATCTAGACGAGACAACAGAGGAGGATATTCAAGAAGAAATTAAGGAGGAGGATATTACGCCAGACCCAGTAAATACCGACGAACCGCAAGACGGTGGATCAGATGTGACAACAAACGAAGAAAATGAAAATATCAAGGTTGAAACCGAAGAACCGTTGAATATTGACAATACCGAAATTGAGAAATCGCCATCGACCTTATCATTTAATGATGTTGACACTGCCGTAGATACAGATAAAAATGAGTACACGATAAGTGCTCCGAAAGATGTAGAAAGACTTGAGGAAATCAGTAAGGTTAGAAATGAAACAAGAAAGCAAGAAGAGGAGGACGACGACGACGAAGAAGACAAAATTAAAATACTAGGCGATCCGATATCGCTAGACAGTTTAGATGTTCATGATATTGAAATACCGTCTCTTTCTCTTGACCTAGACCCATTGATGGATGTTGAGATATTAGCCTAATCGCGTTAGATATGTAAAACTTATATGCCAGTTTACAATAAATGAACACCTTGATATTGGCAACATGTTCATGTATTGTTTATGCGTTAATTCATTACATAGATAAAAAGATCATTAAGAAGGAAGAGTACTGCCCTCGCACTACATTTCGCACATCAGCTTTGATGTTTGTAAGTATTATGGCAGGTTCCTTTTTATGTGATCAGCTTGATCTAGAAAACTTGTCAAATAGCGTCTCGGAGAAAACTACTCTCACAGGAGGGGCTCCCAAAGTGTTTACAGATAACCCAGGATTTTAAATCTTAAATTGAAACTCTACCCCCAACTGTTCTATTATATAAATTACTTAATAGACTAGCTACTTACCAATACAATGTCAGCATTTAATGAAGATGGAGACCAGGAACAAACAAAATGTTATTTAGTAACGCCTTCATATAAAAAGTCAGTGTATGAAGACATTATGTATACGAAAATGTATGGTGATACCAGAGTATCTTTGAAGGTTACGAAAATATGGAGATATGGCGAGTTTGAAGTGGACCTGACTATTTCAGAATCAAAAGAAATTATTAAACTGAATGAAGTTAATCTAAACGAATACTGCACGTGTGCTGCAAGCACCGATAATCTAGTTGAGTATGATGCAGAGGTTCTTAATATTGATAAATATGATGAAGAACTACAGAAACAAATTAATCTGGACGTGTATGAAGATGTTGATAATGAAACTCCTTATGATGATGCAGACCTAGTTGATGAACATGATTGGGATGTAGACGATACACTATATAGTATAGTTGGCGGCGTAGAACTTGATAAAGATGAAGACAATGCTGATGAAAGTGGGGAAGAGGAAGAGGAAGATGCCAATGCATTTGAATGCGACGATTGTAATGTAAAAGATATAAACTGCTTTGAACATCTTGGAATATCAAAGGAGGAAGTAGATATTTATAGAGATCTGGGTCAACCAGATCGATGCACGGATTGTTTTGAAAAGTGGAAAAATGGCGAGAATGGACGCGAATACTTGAAAATGGTAACGGATAAAGATAAAGAAGAACCCATTCATCTCTGTGTAAATATGGACTGTGAACAATATCCACCTGATTGGGAAATCGGCGAAGATACTGAAGAGACTTATCAAGAGGATCAGTGGAAAAAGTGTTGCCTATGTGATGGGTATTTTAATGATGATGGAGTTGGAGATATTTTATTCGTACAAGAAGAACCAAATAATCAAGAAGCAGGGTGTAGTCTTTGTGGAAAAAGTGATGATGTAGTTCAAATGAAAGGTTGTGGACAATATCTATGCGGTAGTGCATGTGATGAGGAAACTGAATATGAGTATAGTTCTGTAAGCGAACAGGAAGAAAGCGAAAGTGATGTGCTATATAACGAATACCATTGTAAACATTGTAAGTATATAAGTTATCAGGATAATCCAGATTGTAGTGAATGTAAAAAGAAATATTGTATGCTACTAATCCAAAAATAGAGTAATACACCAAACGCCAAGTTTATTACTAAATAAATTGATCGTTTCTTATCTATAACTATTACATATAACAAACAATAATCATGATTCGACCTCCTTCAAGAATTACACTAACACACCTCAAAGATGTTATTTATTCGGCATTTAAGGGACGTGCCCCAGTTCCTCTTGGCAGATGGTATATATGCGATAAGAAAAACACAGGTTTGATTGCAGACTATTCGAACGAAGATCACTGTGGACCATGTGGATCGTATGCAACTACCATTGTGAAAAATAAAAATGAAAATATTCAACTAGAAAAAGAACTAGAGTTTGAGTTTCAACACATGATGGCGAACACATACACTCCTGATAAAATGAAAAATCGTTAATATAAACATTCACAATATGTGAACAAACTAAATAAAAATACGCATTTCGCGTATTTTTATTTAACACCATACACTATTTATTTAGTAGAAAGAACTGGGAGCTTGTCAATATCCATAACTCGAGATCTCATTTTTTGCGGAATGTCTTTTCCACTTATTCCATACTTTGAAAACTCTGGACGAGTTAACTGTGCATCTGGAGTGTGTGCATGCACAATTCTTGCTATCATTTTGTACAACTTAAACGCAGGATAACGTTCGTCCCCATTTTGTTTATAGAGAATATTTCTACCGTCACCGTCTTTACACCATTCATTTATCAGACTTGCAACTGGGCTGGCCACAATATCATCATCGTCATCAATAAGCTCGTCATATATAGAAGTCGCCAATCTACATAAGTCAAAGCTCATGTTTGGTTCAAGACGAGGTTTATCTTCGTTGAAATATGGCTCAGTATTATATTGGGTTGACGCATCATTGCCAGGTTTAAAACTGTCACTGCACATAGTTATTCCGTCATATTTATAGATTGCCCGACCGAAATCAATTATCTTGGCTATTCTACCAAAAGTCGGCACCTTATACACTTGTTTATTATATCTATAATACAAATATTTCTTGTCGGTATCTATAAACATAATATTGTTCGTGTGTAAGTCATTATGTGTAAATGAATATACTTTTTGATAAGTAATCAAAATCATGATCACCTGCATGAAAATAGAAAACCACTCTTCATCCTTTAACTCATTCTCAATAATCAAACTATCTAATGTGTATTCCATTTTTTCCATGAAAACTGCTTCAACCGGAAATCTTGGAATAGTCGCATATAACTGCTCATCACTTTCATCAGTTTCACCGCTTTCATCGTCCGACATATCACTTGTTGCATCACTATCACAAGTAGAATAGTTATCATCGCCATTGTCAGAACCACTTGTAAGCGACACCCTAGAAGAACAACTCGAACTTGTTGTTGTAGATTGTGTTTTTGACAGATCAAACTGGGAAATATCATTCGAAGAAAAATCGTCTATGTTCAACTTCGAATTAGATAAGTCTTCTAGCGTAATAGAAACATTATCTACAGGTGTTTCATGCGAGTTACTTGTCAACTCAAAAACATCATCAAACATACTATCATCAATGCTTGTTACTGCTGCAGAGTTGATCTCTTCGTTATCCAGAATAGTTTCATTTTGAAGGATGTTAAGAGGAGGTCTATCTTTACATGATCCACTGTTATTTTCGATCTGGGTCAATATAAATGAATAATCTTCAACGTCAAAATCTACATTCTTATGCTTTTTAAAAAATGTTGAATTAGCAAGATACTCAATATCGTCATAAATATTCACCTTGAAATCACGCTTTACTCCAATACATGTTCCATAGTATAGTATGCCATGCACAAATCCAAACTGTCTGTTTAATAGATTAGAAAAATACACAAACATTCCGTCGGTATATGCAGTATTATTGACATCATTCAAACTAGGATGTGAGATATCCTTATTGGAGAGAGTTGGAAGATTAAATATACTGTCGTTATGGAACAGCTTTCCAATCATAAACTTATACGGATCAATAAGAGGTGCCAACTTACAGAATACATCTCGCTTTTCATGTTTAATATCAGTGTCCTTGGACAAATTCGTATTATTTTCGACTAAACATTTGTAGGTATTCGGGACTTCGCTATCTTTTGACACAACTTTATGAATAATATACGATGTGTCAAGAACTACGTTTTCATAATTTGTCTCAGTAAACTTGAAAAAGCGATTATAGATCGGTATATAATTCTGCACATTCTCCATATCCATTATATCCTTGTTTTTCATACTCTCGAACAAAACCTCATTCTTTTTTTTTGTGTAAGATATATTAGTTCTACACTCCTTCATTATCAACTACATACATTAATATCTAAATATTTTAACTTATTTAGTATATTAATTTAAGATTATCCACAAAAATCAGGGTTCGCGTTAAAACAACACTAGAATGAGTATTTAACTATACTATAGTAGAAATAATTATTCACAATATAAAGTAAATGTCACTTGAATTACAGAAGTTCAGTATGAAAGCAATTAGTTTTAAACCAGACGAATCAAAGGGACCAGTTTGTGTATTAATCGGGCGAAGAGATACAGGAAAGAGTTTCTTATGTAGAGATCTTTTATATTATCATCAAGACATTCCAGTTGGGGTAGTTGTGTCTGGCACAGAAGAAGGAAATGGATTTTATGGAAATCTGGTACCAAAACTTTTTATTCATAACGAATATAGCTCGGCTATCATTGAAAAATTACTTTTGCGACAGAAAACAGTTCTTAAACAGGTAAAGAAAGAACTTGAAACAAGAAAAAGAGCTACAATTGATCCTCGAACATTTGTTATACTAGACGATTGCTTATATGACGGATCTTGGGCAAAAGATAAGCTTATGAGACTTCTGTTCATGAATGGACGGCACTGGAAAGTTATGCTGATTATTACAATGCAATATCCTTTAGGTATCCCACCTACGCTGAGAACGAATATAGATTTTGTTTTCATTTTACGTGAGCCGTACATTGCTAATCGTAAACGTATATACGACAATTACGCTGGCATGTTTCCAACATTCGAATCGTTTTGCCAGGTTATGGATCAGTGCACGGAGAATTATGAATGTCTTGTGATAAATAATAACTCGAAATCAAATAAGCTGACAGATCAGGTTTTCTGGTATAAGGCAGATGCACATAGTAATTTTCGTCTTGGTGCCAAGGAGTTCTGGGAAATGTCAAAAAATCTTCCATCTGATGATGAAGATGAAAAATATGATCCTGGAAAAGTCAAGAAAAGAGGTGCTGGGCAAACAATTACAGTTAAGAAATCAAAATGGTAATCCACATGTCGTATGTGACAATTACATAGAAGATAATATGTCAATTGTATCTTGGGGTGTATCAACAGGATGTCCAATTATCGACGAATGATTTATGATAAGTTGATCATTTCCGTTATCTTCATATTTATCTCCAAAATAATGTATTTTGTCGTATTTATGAGTAACTTCTGGAATGACCTGGACTTTATCGTACTCACTTGGAAAAATAGAAATACCAACCTGACCTCCCTCATAAACAGAAACTCTATCGGATATGCCCATTTCCATTAGATCGTCTTTTAGTATACTGATTATTTTCTTTCTGTAGCTGTGCTCACTGTCCAACTTTTTAAACACTTCACGTTCATCAAGGGTCGCAGACATTCCAATGAGTGAGATATATAGTATTCCACATCTTAGATCAACAAAATGCCCCGATATTGTATAATCAACCTTCGATAAAAAGTGTAGACATTGTTTGACTAGCTTGTTTATTTGAGGATATAATTCATGATCTCTTATGTTTTTTTTGTGTATAGTTGAAAGCTGGTTAACTAACGAAATATTATTTGAAGGGCTATCGTCCTTTATAATATGATATATACAGCCACACTCGGTAAAATAATGGTTCATAGAAACGCCGTTCAATTGACATAACACCTTATCTATTTTTCCTCCACCAACAACTCCAATGTCATATCCTTGAGACTTTTTTGTAATAAGCATATCTCTCATTTTGTCATTTATCATCTGACTAGATTCCGCAAGAGTTCCATCTACATCAAAAAGTAGAAGATCTTTCATAACGATATATAATATTATTAGATATCGTTTAACTATATATTTTGTGTAATATTTTATTTATGCTTCACTGTCTTGAATAGACTTCAACACTTGTCCGAGACCCTTGTCGGTATCCTTGGATGATACAATATTGTCCCCCTCAAATAGCTCGGAGCGGATATCAGCAACCGATACAACATCATTCTTTGACAATGCACTCTCTTGGGTGTTCTTTCCAATATTAACCAGATTTCCATCCTCATCCACATCTTGGGTGAGGGTTGTATTGTTAGCGGTTGCCTTCTCAACATTCTCCTGAATTGCTGCCTGACGGGAATCTTTAAGACGTTTCTCGAACGTCGCCTTAGCGACGTCCTGGTTCTTGGTCTTCTCGTGCATGAGTTGGTTAAGCTCGTCTTCCATAAACTCGACACGACCAGTCTTATACGCATCTGGATCCCACGGCATCCACATACCAACTGGACCAACAAACACATCATGATTTGGATCGATTTCACGCAACATTTTGCATCTAATCTCTGCCTCCTCTTGTGTAGGATAAGCACCGCGAACTTTCAATCCTCTCACAGATGTCTGAAAGTTGTGTTCACGGTTAAACTCGTCTTGAAGCTCGTCTTCCTTTGCATCCATAAAGTTCTTGTAATCGTCGTCGATTTCATTATGCTTTAAGCTATCAATCTCATCCTTTGCAAACTCTTTAAAATCTTCAAGGAGATCTTCATTTGAAAGACTATATTTGAAGGACAAGAAGTTAAGGAACTGATGATACTTCTCCATTCCTTTAGAAAGACTGTAACCTTGTAAAAACTTAGAAAAGAAGAACATTTCCTTCTTCTTTAACACAGCCTCGGGTGAAATAAACGATACGCATACAAACTTTTGGTTTGCAACGGGCTTATCTTCGTCTAGAACATCAACATACTTGGGGTTTACGGCACCATCTCCAGTTGTCCTCTTGTCAAAATTGCGGTTATCACTCACTCCGGTTGCACTCATAATACTTTATTCATGCCAGTATATTTAAGTTATTTATGTTGTTTATTCTTTGGATAGGATCTTAAATATCAACATATGTCTGCTATATTTAAACTGAGTAAAATGCATAATGTTAAAATTATTTTTCTCCTTATTTAGTATAATCAGTATGTTTGACGTGGCTGAATTAATTAAACGCGTTATTAAGTACCTTGTGGAAGGCATGATGGTTGCAATCGCCGCCTATGCCATACCAAAGAGATCACTTAACATGGAAGAAATTGCACTTCTTGCTCTTACCGCTGCGGCTACCTTCAGCATCTTGGATACTTATGTTCCTACCATGGGTGTAACTAGTCGTTCTGGTGCTGGATTTGGTATCGGAGCCAACCTTGTTGGTTTCCCAGGAGGATTATAAACTGATACAAAATAAGTGAACATATCAAGTAACGCCGTAAGATATATATATATATATATATCAATAACATACGCTTGACATTTAGTTATGACTAAATGTCAAATATTTCGAACCTTCTCAAATATCAAATAGTAGCAATAAACTCCCAATTAAGCTCGTCACAAATCCTTTTCCATATAGTATCCTGTTCAATAAGCTTTTCTCGATCTTTTAACATGGGTATATGAATTAAAAAAGTAGTCTGATCTAATAGCTCAAACAACTTGTACAAAACGTAATAATAATGTAAAAAATTAACTCTATAATCAGGGCAGTGCTTTGCATAAGGATATTGGATCTCCATGAAAAAATTACATAGGATTTCTTCCAACTCCTGACTAATCACAACTGGCTTGATACCTAGCTTGTTCTTAATAAAATTAATATGTTCATAGTATTTGTTATATCCCAACTTTTTAAGAAGATCTTTACACTTGTAATAGGTAAGATCGGTTAATTCGATCCTCTCCTTTTTAATTTGCAGTTGTAAATCGTGTATCACTGGTTCGGGTATCTGAGTTGTTTCTTTTCCCTGGAATTGTGACAAAATTTCTTTAAAGTGGTTTATTTTCTTGTAAGCATAAAAACACACCTCTTTGGGAGGCTCTTTGTAAGAGGGTTTATCATTCTCCACCAAATATCTAACACTATTGTGACACTTGTTACATATTAAAACGCCCTCATCTTCTATTGGAATAAGTTCTCCTTTAAAGCACTGCTGACAAACATCTGTTGCATAAACGTACTTGTTCACATCAAGAAACGCATTGTCGACGTTTGACAAATATTCCTTGATGATGTTTGTGTTTGAATTCTCGGCACTTTTTTTTGTCTCTTCTTCTTCATTGTCTATCTTAAAAAAAGTATTTAGTTTAGTAACATTCTTACTTTCACAATCTCCCTCCGAAATATTCTTTTTGTTTTCAAAATAATCAAAGACATATTTAGAATTATCCAAAAAATAGTCGATCTTCTTCTTCTTTAGAGAGTTTACCTTTGATCTAACTTCTCGATATCTATCTTTTCTCACTAAATGTTGTTCTAATTTGCTACCAGATTTGGGGATGTGGTTCTTATGAAGTTTCTCTTGCAGAGAACTCTTCTCTTGTAGAAGATCCTCTACAGTTTCAATATCCTTCTCAAACTCTTCTAAATACTCACTATGTTTTCCATCCAAAGTGACAGTGCTCTTCTGATCAACTATAATTTTTTTGGTTGTTTTTGGCTTAAATGCTGGCATTACAACTTCTGAGAATAATTTCAATTAGTATACTTAATAAACATGATCACTTTATTTATTATTTATAGTAAATAGTTAATACGTACAGTTTTCCCTATATTGATTGATACTTGCAAATTATTGAGACAATGCATTATTATCACAGATTATTGTTATATAACTTATATAAATGGACATTTCTTACACAATGCCAACCGACATTCAAGTAGACAAAAAAACTTTTACCACAATGAACTTTCTATATAACGCAATTAATGAAGGCTGGACTGTGACAAAACAAAAAAACAAATATATTTTTACAAAACGACACGATGGAAAGAAAGAAGTATTCACAGAAACTTTCTTAGACAACTTTATTCAGACAAATTTAACAACCAATAAGCGATTAATTTAGCGTAAGCTAGAGATTTTTTTTTCTTTACTGATAATATAAACTAAACATGGGAGGTGGACTTATGCAACTCGTAGCCTACGGCGCCCAAGACGTCTATTTAACTGGAAATCCCCAGATCACTTTCTGGAAGGTGACCTACCGCAGATATACCAACTTCTCAGTTGAGTCTATTGAGCAGACTTTCAACGGACAGGCCGATTTCGGTCGCCGCGTGACCTGCACTATCAGCCGTAATGGCGATCTTGCATACCGCACCTACCTTCAGGTGACCCTCCCTGAGATTAACCAATCTATGGGAACCCAGGCCGTCCAGAAGGTGTATGCCCGCTGGTTGGATTTCCCCGGTGAGCAACTCATCTCCCAAGTGGAGGTCGAGATTGGTGGCCAGCGCATCGACCGTCAATACGGTGACTGGATGCACATCTGGAACCAGCTTACCATGGCCAAGAGCCAGGAGTCTGCTTACCACAAGATGATCGGTAACACCACTGGTCTTACCTTCATCACCGACCCTGCCTTCGCCGACGTCGACGGACCCTGTGATGCCAACGCCCCTCGCCAGGTGTGTGCTCCTCGCAACGCCCTCCCCGAGACCACCCTTTACATTCCCCTCCAGTTCTGGTACTGCACCAACCCCGGTCTTGCCCTTCCCTTGATCGCTCTTCAATACCACGAGGTCAAGATCAACCTTGATCTTCGCCCCATTGACGAGTGCCTCTGGGCCGTCACCGAGCTTAACTGCGGTGCCGGTGCCAAGGTCGCCAAGACTGCCACCATTGCCTACAACCAGTCCCTCGTTGCTGCTTCCCTTTACGTTGATTATATCTTCTTGGACACTGACGAGCGTCGCCGCTTCGCCCAGAACCCCCACGAGTATCTCATCACCCAGCTTCAGTTCACTGGCGACGAGTCCGTCGGTTCTTCCTCCAACAAGATCAAGTTGAACTTCAACCACCCCGTGAAGGAGCTCATCTGGGTTGTGCAGCCCGATGCTAACGTCGACTACTGCTCTTCCCTCATCTGCGACTCCACCCTCTTCAAGCTCCTCGGTGCTCAGCCTTTCAACTACACTGATGCCGTCGATGCCCTCCCCAACGCTCTTCACGCCTTCGGCTCCGAGTGGGGAATCAAGGGTCTTGCTGGTGCACAGAACGGTGATGCCTTCATCAAGGACAACGCCTTCGCCGACCCCAACTCTGGTAACGCTGCCACTCTTTCCATGAACGGACAGAACATCCAGATCGATAACCCCCCTGTTGAGGGGGGTATCAACTCCGCCGTCTCCGACGCTGGATCCTTCGTGCTTGCCGAGACCTCCTTGGACATGCACTGCTGGGGACAGAACCCCGTCGTGGTTGCCAAGCTTCAGCTTAACGGCCAAGACCGCTTCTCCGAGCGTGAGGGCTCCTACTTCGACGTTGTGCAGCCCTTCCAGGCTCACACCCGTGCCCCTGATGCCGGTATCAACTGTTACTCCTTCGCCCTTCGCCCTGAGGAGCACCAGCCTTCTGGAACCTGCAACTTCTCCCGTATTGACAACGCCACCCTTCAGCTTGTTCTTTCCAACGCCACCGTCGCTGGAACCAACACTGCCAAGGTCCGTGTCTACGCTACCAACTACAATGTCCTTCGTGTCATGAGCGGTATGGGCGGTTTAGCATACTCAAATTAAGTTATGAGGTTTATATAACTTATATAATTGCTATAATAACTACTTAAAGACATTCATATTATAATATATATAATATGAACGAGCAACAACTTTCTACAAACAATGTGTTATTACCTAACACATATCACGATGGCATATATATTCGCCCAACTTATTCATTTATTGAAAATGATATGTGGAGAATAGAATATTCAACAAAAGCGGTATTTATTATTGATACAAGACAACTAGAAAAAATAATAAACTGTTCCAAAAGATTTGTATTTCACAATCCAAATGACACTATCCCTACGTATGGAGTAAATTATAAACGTATTTCACTGTTAGAGTTTTTTCATGGTGTTAATCCATATACAGAGTTCTATACTTACAAAAACGGCGACGATGCGGATATACGTAGTGTAAATGTATGTTTCACAAAACCTAGTTTTTATGATTTTACACAAAATTATAATGTAGTAAAATATTTGAACAATGAAACGGTAGTTACACGAGGACGTTACTCAGGAGAAACTAAGAACTATATGTGTGAAATTAAAACTAGTGATGATAAAACTCAATACTTAATGTTATGTAATCAAGATAAAATATGTAAACTTTGTCCTGTGTCTTATGAAAAAATATTAGACTATGAAAAAAAACACAACAAGAAAATAATATGGTCTTATCAAAAGTCTGGTTACATTTTGGGTAATAACAACTTATTTATTCATCAGGTAATAACAGGTTGTCACGGAAACGGTAAGGGAACAAAAACTATTAGTGTTGACCATATTGACCAAGACCCATTAAATAATACATACGATAATTTACGTGTTGCAACCAGAAAAGAACAAGAACACAACTCAAACGGTATCAAAGAAGGCACAAAACGAGCCAGAAAAACAGATGCTCCTGACTATCCTGAAGGAATTACACATGACATGATCCCCAAATATATTAATTATCGTGGTCTCGACAAATACGGCACAAGCGGAAAAACCCGCTCATATTTTGTCGTTGAAAAGCACCCGACGCTAATAGCCAACAATAAGAAAGCACTATACAGTTCCAAGTCCGATAAGGTGTCGCCCGAAGAGAAGCTTCAACAAGCAATTGACATCTTGTCGTATTTAGACAAGGGCGAGATGCCTCCCAGTGATGAACCTGTGCTTCCGAAATACCACTCGTTGATCACTGCAAGGGGGAAGCCTCATTTGGTGTATGAACGCCGAACCGAAGACGGTGTGCGTCAGAACGTAAAGATGGTGTTGCCCGAGGAGTACGTTCTTGCGGAACAACTGGAGCGTATCCAGGAGAAGGTGGTCGCCAAGTATGGCGAATGATAGATTACTATGAACCAGATACCTCACTATTTCCTACTAAAACCCAATCTCTTCGTCGCGGGGGGACGTAAGTGCGGACAGAAGGTGGTCAACTGCATATGGGGATGAACCCTCCTCGCTATACCATCCCATTACAAGACTGAATAATTGGTCATCCACGTTACGAGATTTCCCCCCAAATGTTTCGTAGTAATTAGGATGATAGACATAGTTTTTCATCGCATGTTCTATCTGTTGTCGCTTCGGACTCACGCGTAAAACCATGTACTCGGGAAAGTTCATAATACCACGCACGGTGTTTCTACTGGGATGTTTATCCAGATTTATAGCTGTGGGTATAGAACCATTTGTTGCAGGTGCGGACGCAGTTACTGTATCGCCAGTCAATGGAGGAGGCGATGTAGCGACAGCATACGGCAGGTTGGCATGTGGATCCATGGCTGAAACTCGTATTGTGTCAGGTGGGAGAGGAAGGTTCTCTGGCATAGGTTCGGCATCGACCGCGTCTACCTGTGGACGACTACACTGGGATCCCCTTCCTCTGAGAACGCGGGTTCTTCTTTTTCTGTTTATTTTCCCTTTTGTTGTCCGTTTCTTTCGCGTCTTTTTCATCACCGCTCTCTTTCTAGCCCGTCTACTGGGTTTGGCAGATCGAGGCACTCGCATGGTTTCTTTTCGGGTGCTTTTTTTTCGATGCATTACAGACATGTATATATATAATCCCTAAAATAAACCCAGTCGTAATCATCAAGCTCCAACTTAACGGCCAGGACAGTAATTGAAATCATTCATATTATTCATATTATAGATGCTATATAATATGAACTACTCATTAGAACAAACATAAATTGAACGGGTTGTCGACGGTTTCGCCAGTCGTAACCAACAACAACAAACTCCAAGTTACAATGTCATCATTCAAGTCCACCTATACATTGCCATGTGCAGAGGAAGCCCTTGCAGTACGCCTCATGGCACACGAACAAGACGCATGGTGAAGTTTGGTAAATATATCAATATCAAACGAAACGAACAAAAAATGATTAGCGACTTCAAAAAAACATATGGTAATCCTGAAAATGTGGTTATTTGTATAGGTGATTGGGAACAACGAAAACAAATGAAATACAAAGAACCTACATTAGGAAAGGGAATCAGAACTTTGTTTAGAAAAAATAACTATAATGTGTTTTTAGTAGATGAGTTTAGAAGTTCCTGTAAATGTTCCAAATGCGATGGAGGGATATGTGAAAAGTTTATGGTGCGAGAACACCCAAACAAAAAGAAAAATAAGGACGAATTGCGATTAATTCACGGACTACTACATTGTAAGAATGGTTGTGGGTCGTGGAATAGGGACCGCAATGGTTCGTCTAATATCTACAAAATAGCAAAGAACGCAATAAATAACATAGACAGACCAAGTTATTTATGTAGAGAAACAAGTAATCAAAGCACTTCAACGAGTGCTTATAATCAAACTTTACGCAGGTATGAAAAGACCTAACTTTGAACCTCTTTTTTTCGCATTATTTGTGCGAACTTAAATGTCCGAAGGTGTAAATATTGAAACAACATCCCCTATCAACAATGTCTGAAAATAATATATATATATATATATATCACTCTTATATAAGCGAATTACATGGATAAACACACAGATACGAATAAACGGGCTTTTATGCAATCAAAAAATCAGCAACCAATCAAGTGGAACTCGTCTGATCCAGACGAACCAGCGATGTACAGTATGTCTGGAAGGAATGACGCAGAATTATTTGACAACGAAATGAGTGCAATCGAACATGGAAAAAAACAGACAAAAAAACGCCGCAATCAAGATTTCGACGATACTTATAATAAGTATAGGGCATCGCCTATTCCTGACAATCTCAGTCGAGATCATATAAGCCGAACCCCTACACCAACATTCGATGAAATGAAACACGAATTAGAGGAAAAGGGGTTTATCAACTCTAATAAAAAAACTGGGAACAAGGGAGGAAAACGACGTTCTACCAAGAAGCGTCGTAGTAAAAAACGCACCATGAAGCGTAAATCAGTGAAGTCTCGCACCACGAAGCGTAAATCAAGACGGTGCTGTGCATGTAAATAACCATTGCAAATCGTTCACTAGATAATATAATATTTGATGTATTATACTATTTATTATCAACATGAGTATACTACGAAAAAATGCCAAATGTAAGATGTTACGTTATTTTAAAATATAATCATCACATATAATAAATAGCATAATAGCATATAATTTCAATGTCTCAATCAGAGTCTTCCGAAGGAGCTTTAGCTCAAATTAATCAAAATGCAAAACATGTCGTATCCATGATATTTACACATCAAGCACGCATGCGTTGTTTTGTTAGAAAGTCTATTGAACCTATTATTGGAAGAGAGAAACAAAAAAGTGTCATAGATGCAAGTGTTTTTTCTAATGATGATGAGTATAATGCTCTTGATAATGATGAACCTGATTTTGAGGAAGAACCAATACGAGAACAAATACTGTCTAGACCTGCGGATTTAGATGAAGATTATTTGTCAGCACCTTCCAGTGAAGAAGGAGCAGTCGTTGGGGGTAATGGCAATTGGAAACTACCTCGATTTAAAAACGGATCCGTTTTACGATGTATAATTACACACGATAAAATCAAGTTCGACCTTTTAGTTGAAGGAGAGATAGACGAAAAGAAACCCAAGTATGTTTATTATGTTAAATCTGAAAACGTGTCGAACGATGCTGGCGCATTATTGGGAAAATATAAAGTTACAGCATTTGACCCAATGGAATTAATAAATACTACCTACCCCATTGGAAAAGATGACACATATGTTTTTTATATTGTTCGTCATGGTCAAGCAACACATAATATATTAAAATGCACGACACAAAAAATGGGGAATGTTTTATGTGGTCAGAAAGACACTACTTTAACTCTAGAAGGATCTCATCAAGCAAACCGATCTGGTGCAGAGTTTGCAAAATTATTTGTAGCTAGAGATTCAGATGGTAGGACTGTTTATCCGGATGGAAATATCGGTTTGGCACCAAGATACATTTTTACATCTGACCTAAGACGAACTCGACAGACGGCACAATACTTTCTAACTTCATTAACAGGAAACATTTCGAATTCGAAGATGGCAGAACGTATAATTAAAAATACTCAAGACCACAGATGGATTGTTCTTCCATGTACACATGAACTTGCATTTGTAAATTCTGGTTATTGTGATGGATTTCAAAACCCATTATTACCTACCCCTCCTGAAAATAAAATGACATGTGACGTGAACGACGACAAGTGTGGATTGACCAGTGAAGATTATGCTATTAACTGGGATCATTACAGTACTTTTTATGGAAGTTCTACACGTTCAAACATATGCAGGGGGTGTGGTGCTAGACATTGCAGAGATACTGATATGATAAAAGAAGCACTCAATATTATACAACAACCAACTACACCTGCACCACCTGTTCTAAAAACACAACTCACAACCGTACGTCCAAAACCCATATACGATGGTTTTTTGCGACGTCGGGGTGTAAAGTTCGCTCCTAGTACAAAACAAAACGGCGGAAAGACAAGGCGTCGCCATAAACACAAAAAGAAGAAAACAAGAAAATCGCATACTCGTAAAAGGCTAACACGAGGTAAACGTAAGAATGCACATAATAAGGCAAAAAAAACTAAAAAATCAAAGAAATAATTTTAATTGTATAATATATAGACTATTTGGGTTTACATACTATATTACTATTACACAGAAATCAATGACATCAATACTTACTCAAAGACGGAATGACCAAATATTGTTATTGATCAAAGCTATAGAAGAAAATGATATGAACCAAGTAGTTAGAATAGCAGATGCAGACAGTTCTCTAGATGTCATAAATGGAATACCGATAAATGACACTGGTGTACAACAGTTTACCGCGTTGCATACCGCAATTGCCAAGAATAATTTAGTCATGATTAACCGTCTTCTTGATATGGGTGCAGATCCGAACATTGGATCAGACAAGTATATATATTATCCTGATTTAGAGGAAGTTTTTGGCATTACACCCCTTTATCTCGCTATAGATCAAGCAAATGCTATGGCAGTGAAAGCTCTTTTATTACACGGAGCTGACGCAAATCATTATATAGCAAACTATCCAATTAAATCAATCGATGACCGGTATGAAACCATGCCACTTTCATTTGCACTTGCGTCAGCCAGGTATGAACCTGAGAAAATGTTTCATATTATCGATTATATTTTAAGCAGTGGTCAGCAGTTAGACGATATATATACACCTTCGGACATTTAAAATGGGACAAAATACCTTGAAAACTATAAATCGTAATTTACTTAAAAATTATTTATGTAAATTATATAGTAGCAACTATGCGATTAAAAAGCGAATTGTATAAAAAAGAACAAGATGATATTAGTGATAAAATCATTAGCATATTAGATTTGGAAAATAAAAACACATATACGCTATATGAATTAGACCAAAATACTGAAATACAAACTCAAATAATGAAACTCATACCAGAGATACGAAAATGGTTCTCATTTAACAACATGAAAGCAGTTGGAGAACCTAGTTTTCCCCTACGACCCCTTCCTTTAATAATAATAAGCATTAACAAAAATTATTATTAAACCCATTTCCATTTGTATCCAAATGCGGTTTTTCTTT
>Ga0209662_1000122_pt1 | contig 49153 bp, 38 predicted proteins | sample SaaInlV_150m_DNA_4_FD_184662 | JGI IMG/M metagenome (GOLD analysis project Ga0209662, IMG submission 184662) | Marine microbial communities from expanding oxygen minimum zones in the Saanich Inlet - SI072_LV_150m_DNA (SPAdes) (version 2) | ecosystem: Environmental > Aquatic > Marine > Intertidal...
AAGTTGGATTTACAGTTGGGCCATCGTAGGGTGAAACTCCTTACTATTGATTTTACCGGGTTCAGACCCAAACCCTTGTTAGTTAAAACGGCGTTTTAAATATTCAAGGGTGTAATTATTATCATAATATACTGTATAACAACTAGTATATTATGAGTTCTGCTATTATTCCATGGTTAGATGAATTACCTTACCAAATGTTCTTCTTTACATATCAACCTATGGTATTTCTGAAATGATAGTTAGAAAGTTTATGCGTAAGAAACCAATTATAGAACTAATTTATCATTTGTTGCTACTTGTCCTTTATTATTTCGCACATTTATCGCTCCGAACTTACAAGACAAAAAACCCAACCTATACAGGTTATTAACTTATTTAAGATTTAAGATCAGACAATGTAAGTTTATAACCCCAATGTTGAAGAACTTGCCGTATTTTAGGCGAGACTAAGTAATCATCTAGTCCCTTTTTTAGATCTTTTTTGTGTCGTATTCATCAAATGAACGTGTAAGATGATCATTTGGTATACCTTTCCACCACGACTTTGGGATATTTTTTATGGACATTTTTTAAGTTTTTATTGACTACTGAAGAATAAATAGGTCTCCAGTAAGTGCCGCCAAAACTTCCGAGCTTAAATATTTCTCTAGGTGTCAAGTTTGGTCGAAAATCGGGATAGTCTTTGAATATAAGAGTTCCATCGCTTCTCTTCGATGCATTTGTTACCTTAGTTGATTTATTACGTCTTGTCTTATTTTTTGTCTTTTTTGAACCACCTATTTTTTTCGTTTTGTTCATTGTTAGTTTATAAAGAGATATTATTATACAAATAGAGTGTAATATGAGTAAACAAATGAATATCAAAAAGTTAGAAAACAATGTCATACAGATAGATTTCAAAATAACAAATAATAAACTAAATATGGGTCAGTTAATAGACACTTCAATTATTGATATTATCCATAGTGTTCAAAAGGGAGAGTTTGTCGAAGAATATAAATTATCTCCAGAGGACGAAACTGGAAAACAATCTTTACAGATAGTTTTTTGTCATTTATTTAGTGACATTGGTATACCACAGTTCTTTTTAAACATGGATGTTCACAAAAATAAAGATGATGAGAATATGATATTATTTGCATGTTCAAAAAATAATGTGGTAATGCCAATGGAAGGAGTTGCCACGTCAAGGCATATAAAGTCATCTCCTATTGAAAGTATCGATGTTAAGTGTGTATTTCCAGATATGCACACTTGTATTTTCACCGTATTTATAAAACATAATACCCCGCCAGAACTATTAAAGTTTGAGCCGATGATCCTTACCATGTTTAAGAAAACATTTAAAGCAGTAAAAATGCTTATAGAGAACTTACCATAATATGTACGACTAACATGTTTAAGAAAACATTTAAAGCAGTAAAAATGCTTATAGAGAACTTACCATAATATGTACGACTAACATGTTTACATCTTTTTTTTTTATCGCCCGAATATTGGGAAACATTCTAACAGAAGGTGTTTCATACATTTTTATTCATAAGAAATATAATCAGTTTGTAAAGGGAGTAACACATTCCCTAGTTAAAACAGACGTGCTATTTGTAAAAATAATTCAATCATTGGCACACTCTAATAATTTGATAGATGATGAAATAAATAACGAATTAGTTCGATACACAGATCGTGTTCCTTTTACGAAAATGGACTTAAATAGTGATATTATAGATCACATAAAACGCGAAACCCCGTACGTTTTTGTAAATGATGTTCCGTTTCGTTCTGGCATGATTTCGCTCATCTATCAGATTGAGCACCGTGATACACATAAGAGATATATTCTAAAGGTGAAACGTAACAATATCAAGGCACGGTTAAATAAGTCAATAGAGACAATGTCTGCATTTTTGTCTATGTTGTCAAGCATTATTTATTGGTGGGTAAAAATAGACATTCAGGAGCCCATAGACAGACATATGAATGTTCTAGAAGAGCAACTAGATTTCCAACAAGAGAAAGAGAATACAAAGCTATTTTATCGTAATTTCGAATATATTGATTACGTGAGGGTACCTGAAATCATTGAAGATGATAACTTATTTAATAATGATTATATTATTATGGAATATATTGAAGGGATATCATTTGATAATGTAGATCCAAAGGTGTATGATAAATATGCTAGTCTTGTTACGAAAATGGCACTAAACTGTATAATAATCAATGGAACTATACACGGTGATTTACATGCAGGTAATCTCATTTTTATTGAAAATAATGACAATATCCCAGAACACGAAAAGATACCAAAATATCAAATAGGAGTTATTGATTTGGGGTTGGTTGTCACTGTACCTACCAAAATTCAGGAACTGACGCATTTTGCAATAATGAACTTTCAAAAACAAGACAAACTTATTCAGATTGCCGAAAGATATCTACGTGCAACATTATATCCATGTGATTTTTTAGACACATTAAGTGAAAAAGATCGACATTATATTATTCAAAATGTAACAGATCTTATTGCAGATACACTTAAAGATGGAAATACTCTTTCACAAATTAAAGTATACAATAGCTTTCAAACTGTAAATACATATATACAAAATGTAATTGCACAGGATTACAAAGTTAAGCTAGATAAATATGTTGTAAGTATGCAAGTTGCGATATCTATGTCAAACGGGGTTACGCTGCAATTATCGAATAACGATTTGAACCTACAATTAAAAAATGCTGCAGATGAAATGTTTCATGTTAACCTTTTTGAGGATATTAGTGAAAGTGATGAAGATGAATAATATAATAATGTATAAACATGAAAATATAAGCATAATATTATATAATAATATAGTAAGTAATAATATTATGTCAAAAAAGTATACTCGTAAACAGATAGTAGAAAAAATAATCAAACAGCGGAAGGGTGGAAAGCAGCATAAGAGTAAACATAAAACTACATATAAAAAGATTAATAGTGTTGGTGGAGCAGAACCAGATAACTTTTTCAAAGGAAAAACACTTACTATTGAAGAGTTTATCGATAAGGCCTGTTTGACGTTTACCAATGATGCCGACGGTAACACTTTTTTAGATAAGGATGATTACCTCCAAGAATTAAAAGAAAGAACAACCAGTGTTTCAAGGCGATCAGATCCTGCGTATGTAGAAGATTATGAACGAATGTTAAAGGTATATCAGATCTTCGAGTCAGATGAAACCTTTTTTCAATGTGTTCGTTCATTTATTCAAATGGAGATGTTTATCCAAGATGACTACGATGAGTTTATGAAATTAAAAATTATCACAGATAAAACACTCAGTATTATTGCAAAGAAAAATGGTATAGATCACAAGAGTCTTTCGGATGGTATCTATGGCAATAAAGCAGAGATATCACTAGGATCATTTTTAAGTTTTATTAGAGTTATTAGCCGTAAAACTCTTGTTCACTGGATAAATACCAATATGAACTCTAGAACAAGACTTTCAAACAAAGTTCAGATCGCAAATATAATTCGTCGATTAAAACCGGATTATTATTTGTATGTTATGTTTGCAAGAGAGCCTGTGCGTTCAATGTTATCCAATCCATTTTCTAAGAACAAAGATCCTCAGTATAAATATCTCATATCGCAAAACAATCGTAAATATATTTATGAAATAATGCGTGAATATACAAAAATCTCCACCCCAGATGATATGTATCGGGTATTGTTTGATTTTAATAGTTATGCCCAAATTAACTATAATGAAAACATGACCTCTTTAAAAATAGCAACATCCATGTTAGCTGATTATGAAGGTGCAAAGTACAGCTCATTTACAACAAATAAATGGGATATACGTATTGATAAGTCGAGTAAAAACATGAACTTTTATGCTGGCGAGATGAGTGAAGTTACAAATAGTGCGTTCGATCCGGTGTTTAACCGGATATCTAGATCTAAATATACTCCAAGTGGTTCATTGATGTCTACCGCTTCTCTTTTCGAGCTTCAAAAGAATTTCAGAGGAGAGGTAATTAGTCGCGGAGGGTTTGAAATAATTATATTAAAAGGAAATAACGAGACATCTGAATACACTAATTCCGGACAAGATCAAGAAGTAGTATTCCGTCATCAAAAGATAGATCCAATTGAACCAGAAATGTTGAAGGCGTTTATTCCCGATGACAGTCCATACAAGGGGTTGTCAAGAGATTATACACTTGATATGTATTCAGATGAGATGGGCACCACTACGAAAAATACAAGCAATGTAGGCGAACTTATATACAAATATTTTTTATACCATATTGCAAGCCACATGAAAAAAGGTGAAACATCTTTGATACAACAACAGCTTGGTGGAGATAAAATAATTGAAGGAACTGCACCTCTAGATCAACCGAATAAAGATAACATTTTTGGAGAACTAAATAAGCCAAATGACACAGAAGAACCTATTATATTTGATGATGAAACTGAGAATAACCCTAAAAAAATTGTTCGTTTTCAGAAACAAACTCTTCCTATGCCTGAGAAACAAGAAACAAACGCGGGATCATTTATTCACTACGAATGGCTTTCTATTTATGCACGTATTAAAGAAGGGGTCGACAACGGTTTGTCTCTCGGAGATGTAATAGGTAAGGAAGCTGAAATTATCCAGAAAAAGTTAGATGAAGTGTACCCTTATAGATATACAAGTTTTCCAGATGTAACCGATGAAAAACAGAGAGACGAAGAATTCAGAAAACAAGACCAATCTTATTTTGATACATATGGAGAGTTTTTTAAGGCTTATGCTGTTATGCACGCCAAGTCCACAAATCCTTCTATTGTGGAAGCAAAAGATATATTTTCAATGACAAACATACAAACAAATGTTATGTTTTCACCACAGGATAGCACAGGAATTAATACTGATAAAATTAACCTCTTCAAAACTGGAATGCCTCCAACAACTAACGGTATTTTGTATAGGTTTATTTCTGCATATGACATTGAAAGGGTTGAGTTCAATGAAATATCGAATGATGAAACATCTATATACATGTTTATTCCAGAAGTTGATCCAAAAGTATTAGAAAAGGACAAATATAATGCACCCAATGTTATCCCACATGTCGTTACTACTTCGCCAACAAATCCAGTTGAAAAAGGTGGAGCTGAAAAGTTCTCAAAGGAACTATCGGATCTTCCAGAAAATAATGAACCCAATCCATTTATTCATAAGTATACGAAGGAAACCTACAATGATCTAATAGAAATGTTCAAAGAAAATAACTTCCATATATTCTCCGGGATTGAATATGACCCTAACAGCGGTGAGGCGTTATCAACTTATCTCGATACAATTGAACCAAGCAAACGTGACGCATTCTTTGCATATAAAACATATGAAGAAGGAAAGATCAAATATACAGCATTTGATGGTATTACTGGTTCAACAGATTCTGTTTCAAGTGCTACTAATTATGATTTGTTATATGGAGCAGGTATTAACTCGTTTGAAGATAGAATAACTGACACACAAATAGATGAAATAGTTAAGTTTATTGATGAACAAACGTATGGATTATTAAGTTCTCAAACAATGAGCAGCTATAAGAATGTAATAAGAGAGAATATTAAACTCAGAAAAAAACTAACAATGGCTAATCCTGAAAAAGGATATATCTATACATTTACAATTGATGAACTTATTCTGGGTAATAAAAGTTATCAAACAACTAGCGAAGCAATTATGAGCAAAATGACGATCGGGTTTTTCTGTAATTTTGAAAAAATAGATAATGTTTATGATCTAGAGAACAATTCCGTAGAAAGAAAGAATATTATTTTGTGGAATAATCCTTCTCTTGCAATGAAACAACAGATTATGATAGGTGCGCCTCGTATGTACAACGGGTTCTTCAAAAATATTTGGAACTCGTTGGACGGTAAAGAAGAAATACCCATTGCCGTTGCCGTTCCTATGGATGAAACCGACGAAAAACCAGTATCGCAAGAACCGTCGTCTACAGAAGTATTACCATTACCAATACCAATACCAATACAAGGTGGCGAACCAGTATCCCTAGTAAGTAAACAAGATAAAGAAGAAACAAAAGAACTCTCGAAAGAAAAGACCCAGCTTGGTCCCGGATCGCCAGTTCCCAGATCTATTAGTGTAACAGTTACCACTACCATTCCAGGACACCAAGAGTTTAAGTTAGAACCATCTATTTTTGGTATCAATATGGGACGGGGTGGAAGAGGGACAAATAGAAAGACTGCAATGCTTAACCCTCAACTAAAATTATCACAGAAAGCAATCGATACCGCAGATGATAGTTATATAAAACGGCAATTTTACGACAAAGAACTATTTATGACACTAAATAATCGTATTGCATCTGAACATATGTTCGGACTTACGCCGATCCCAGTTGATGTGGCAATTAGTAGAGGAGTGGTTGATCATAATATTGATTTAACTGTGAAAAATCTTCTATCCCCTAACTCAATTATTTATCTCGGTGGAAGTCCATATGTTATTTATAGTGCAGAATATGATGATAGCTCTTGGAAACTTCAACCCAAAGATGTTGTTGATATGAGATTAAATATGAAAGATGTCGCAGATGCAAGTGTTATTAGTATGCAGGCTCGAAGCGGTGCAAGAGAGCTTCAAGAACTACCAGACGATTTAAAACGAGGGCAAAACAATGATGAGCCTATTCCTCTTAAACAGCGAAACCCAGAAGATGTCAAAAAGGAAAAAGACGACGAGAAGAAAAAAAATGACGAGAACGTGAGCTCTACTGTTGTAAATATAAATGGAACCGTGGTTACAAATGTAGATCCCGCGAAAGATAAAGACGATAAACCAGTTGAAATCAAAAAGAAACTTCTTCCGCAACTTCCCTCACCTGATCCTGAACCATCAACTGCTCTAATTGTTCCCCCCAAACCCATAGTTGTTCCACCTAAGGTAGAGCTTCCCGAATTACCAGCTCCTCCTGTACCGAAATCATTACCTGGCATATCAAGCACTCCAATACCATCTATAAATGATAATTTTCAACAGCCAGGCGTCATTGTTGGTGAAATACCCGACAACATGCGTAAGTTCTTTGTAAATGGATATTTCATTGACTACTATAAACAAAACAAAGATGGTAAGTTTTCCAAAGAAATGAAACCAATCGATTTAATAAACTCAAAAAATATCACCAAACAACAGAGAGATCAGGTTACTCAATCAAAAAATAATATTAGTAAGATACTTACGAAAATGAATGATACTGTTACGTCGAAAGGTCGTAATTCTCGCAAGGATATCTACAAAGGAGGTATGTATAAAGATGTCTTTACATTAGATGTTAACATGTCAAATGGTCCCGACAGAGGAAAGGGAAATAGGTTCGGACCCGAGAAATATAAGAATTATGTAAAAAATCTACAAATACTTAATATTGCATCTGACGGAGACTGTTTGTATAATTGTGTCTCTACTTCTTTTAATATTGAAAATGCATATCTGTTACTTGCATCTAACAATAACGGCGAGGATGTTCGCAATAAGTTGATTTCCATCGATATAATAGATAATGAAACACAAAGTAGTGTCAGCAGGACGAATACAGAGTTCACCCCCATGTTTATAAGATGGTGTGTCATCAATTATTATAGAGGAAATAGAGAGAAGCTTCTTTCTGAAATGATATTTTCAAGTAATCGATTATTTGGATATGCCTATACTGATGAATGGGTCAATAAACATCACCCCGAACTTCTGAAGAAAAGTGTTATGATCAAGGATATTATGAAGTTATTAAAGGAACTCGACGATCTGTCGAGCAATGAACTTGGCAATATTGATACAAATATGAGTATAATGGAGAGCTACTTGCGACAGGCTCAGGATTTAATGCAAAATAAAGAGTTAACAGACCAACAGAGGATTATGATGGCATATGATGTCGCCGATTCTTTGTTTAAGCAACACTCCTACGAAATTAAGTTTATGAATTTTAATCGCACCTTTCCGTCAAATATTCCCATAGATAAAATATCCCCTTTTTCGAGCCCAGTTGAGTTTATAGATGCAGAAAAGAGTATGATGGAGCCAACCTATTACGCTCAAGCTACAGATATTGCTATTATTGAAGAGATTTTTAAACTAAAGATTATCGCCCTGAAACAAGAAACAGAAATAGAGATTATTGACTTGTCGAACGATAAGAACCCTAGGTCAAATATACGAAAAAGGAAAGTTGGATTTAGAGTAGCAAATGACATAAAGAACGAAGAAGGAAGAGAGATCCCAATTGACTTCCAGCGTGTAATTGTAGTAAGTTATGAAGATGAATTACACTATAACTTAATTGTATTTAATGCTGCTAACCCAAAAGACAAAAATGACGCAAGGAAACAATATGAAGAACAAAAAAAGAATGATACTCGAAAACTCACCAACATGTCTGGAGGTAAACGCACGCGACGAAAGCGTGGTGGTGCAAATAGCACGACTACTATCTCTATGAAAAACTATAAAAAGGCTATCTTCCCTATCAAGCGCGACGGAGTTACTCAAGGATTTCTGCCTTTGCTTGAGGGTCAGATTGAAGGAGCCATGCAATCAACTAATGCAATACAGACAGGCGTTAATCTTCAACTGCCCCGATTTGACGATATAGAAACCAGTCTTCCGATCTATATGTATCTTTTAATGTACACATCCTATAATTCGATCAAAGAGAGAACAGATAGCCGAATGTTTGAATTATTTAGACCATTTTACGCAGAGTTTTCTGTAATTGACAGCATACTTTCAAGTGCAATAGAAAAACAAAAAGAAAGAGATGAAATTAAAGATTTATATAAAAGAGCCTTTCTTATAGAGTTCAATGACAGCTATCTAATACAAAGTGGGCAGGTAGAGGAACTAAGTGACACCGCAAGTGAAACCTCTGAAGATATAAATAAAATGATCGGCGGATTTTCAAGAGGTAGCCCATATCAACCCTCCCCCATCACAAAAGATGTGATCGATATTCTGAACGACGACAAATCTAATTTAACATTTCATTTGAATGTGCATCTTACTTTGCGACCGGGCGAAGTAATCAATAAAACTGATGTTGCCGCACTATCATGCGAAGCCAGACTACAAGCAATTAAAATGAACTTGGCTAAAATTATGGGAAGACCATTCTTCCCCACTCCTCGCAACGAAGAACGATACAAAAGAGACGTTGCAAAAGAAATTAAATCTGACGATGATGCTAGTAAAAAATAAGAATAATAATTTTATTTAGTTAAGTTAAGTTAATAGTTTGTTATGAATAATAAAATATTAACATGATATATATATTAGCATATGAAAGATACAAAAAAACAAGAATTTATCCTTTTATTTCTTATTATAGTGCTCTCGCTTGCCATGGGGGTTTATTTTGGTAATAAAGTTATTGTAAACGAAGGATTTGGCGGAATAGGTCAGATAAAAGAGGGATTAAGCAAAGCAAATACGGTAGACGATGTAAAACGAGAATATATGCGTGTAATTAATCGTGCAAAAAAAACAAAGGACACCGTAGTTGAAAATGTAAAAACAGGAGTTTTAAATAAATTAGGCCTTGTCATGTAATAATTACATTTTTTTGTTTATATAATGTATATAATTGTATTCTATATAAATGACAAAAAAGAACGGGAAAACTAATGCAAAAGGATTAGCCAATGTTCCATATCCAACACCAATGCCAGATGGTATGATAGTCGGTGGAAACTCGAACATTGGTTACCTTCAGCGTTTTCTAGGATCTATTCATTCCTATATACTTAATTTAAATAACAGTAAATATTTCGCCGGATTTGTGATGATATTATTGAACTTAGGTGCGAAGGTTGTTCCTGTTAATTTTAGTAAATCAACACAAGAATACTTAAAGAACGGTGTTAGCAAACAAATATTTGTTTTCTCAATGGCATGGATGGGAACACGCGATATCTATACGGCATTAGCATTAACCGTTGCATTCACTATTTTATCCGAATATTTGTTCAATGAAGATAGCAAACTGTGTGTTGTTCCCAAAAAATACAGAGTTCTACATTCCATGATAGATACTAATAATGACGGAATAATCAGCGAAGATGAGTTGGCTGCTGCAACAAAGATATTAGAAAAAGCCCGCAATGCAGCACAAAAACAACACAAAGAGCAAAAGGTTGCAGGAATTGTTTAATTTATTACTTATAGAATAACGATATGCAATGCATTTCCGTTATTCTACTATTTTATTATCTCATTTTTTATTAAGTTACTATTATAATGTCTTTAGCAATGAATGCCGCTCCATTTGATAATGTCGATAATTCGACACTCCAATTACAACCATCGTCAAATAGTCAAAAAAAAATAAGAAACAACAGAACGGTTAAGTTAAGAAATGGATCAAACAAGATTTCTTCTGAAAACGTGAATAGTGTTATATCCAATATTCATGGCAGTCAAGAATATGAAACAAATGAAGGATCTTCGGAAATGGGGGATTTTACTCCTCTTTCACCGCCAGTATCGGTTGGTGTAGAACAAACAAAAACCCGAACCGAGCCTACTTATTCCGAACAAAATGAAGAAGACCCCGATAGCTCTAGCTCAAACAGCCAACTTAATAACTACGGTTCCGTATCAACAAGTAATAATGTTGATTACGATAAGTATAGGCAATATATTCCAGATTATAAGAAAATGTATGGCGACGAGGTTGATGTTGATGAAATGGCTGGAACGAATGGTCCAGCCAATGGGGTATATTCAGGCGTTCCAGTTGGGAACTCTCTGCAGAACATGCAAACTCCTGGAAGAGTTGTGGGACCAGATCCTCTCATGGAAAAGCTTAACTATGTTATTCATTTACTTGAAGAACAACAAGACGATAAAACCTCTCATGTAACCGAAGAGATAGTATTATATCTTTTTTTGGGAATATTTGTTATTTTTATTGTTGATTCTTTTACTCGTCTTGGAAAATATACACGCTAATAACAATAATCATTCGGTATTGTATTACACAAACGCTAAGTGTATATAAAGATCGGATATATATTCAGGTACATAACCGATCTTTATAAATTATATTCATATATATCATAATACTAATAATTTTGTTGTTAGTATAATGTTCAGATTAAATACTATTTCTAATAAAAACCCCTATTCTAACCGAAATATTGAAACACTTGATTTACTAGAAAAGTCTGGAGATGTTAATATTGTGAATAGTAGCGGCAATAAGTATGTATTTAACAATGGATCACAGTATATATCACAATACACGATAGGTTCGATAGGAGAATATATATTTAGAAATGTCCCAATTGATCATCCAATTGCAGTATTAAATAAGCAATATAATGGCACATCGAAACCTATTAGATGTTCAGTTATAGATGACAAGCCTATAATAATCAGAGTGAGTGGAGGGTTCTTTTTCACTCCTTTTTATAATTTTTTTGATGAGAATATTAATAAAATTAATTTAGTGGATGGGTCATACCGATTTATGAAAGATAGAACGTATCGTTTTCTAGATGCTGGTATTTCTTCCTCTCATCCGTTTAAGATTGTTTACTTAAATAATGCGATATCATTCGACAATAATAAAAGGGACGAAGATGGAAACCGTTACATTGATTTAAAGATGTCTAATATCGATCCAGTAAGCTACGGTAGTTTATACTTTCAATGTGAACGCCATAGTAATATGATCGGCTACATGCACATTTTAAATAAAACTGTATTTGAAACAGGAGAAAATGGTAATGGTAAATATGATTTTTATCACGGAGATGTAAAACTAACTGTAGATGGAGATTTTGAAAGTGTTAGTGTTTATTGTTTTTATCATGGGTATATGGGAGGTAAAGATATTCTTCGATTTTTTGAGTTGAGTTTTGATGGCCCCTTTATAAAATACAATCCTCAGACTGCAGAGAAAGAGTTTGTCACGCGACCTAACGAAGGTGAACCAGGGTATGATGTTAGATTAGATACAACCTCAAATCAATATGATAAAAATTACAATCCATTTATTGACAAAGGAAATGCGTTATATAATGCTTCAAGAGATCCCAGTTCACCATACTTTGCGGGAGAGGCGTCTATTCCTGGAAACGATAATTTTAATGTTAATGTTTGGATGGATGCCGTAGATGGACGTAAAATGGGCGTTGCCACATATGGTAAAGTATCTTCTAATTTAGTTACTAATGTAAATAGTGTAAAATCACTTTTTTCAACTAATCCATCACTAGCATCAAATATGCTTACTGATCTAAGAATTAATAATCGTGTTGGATTTAGAGGTTTGATTGCGTCTAGTCGTGGTTTTAACGGTGCGACGTTTCAAAATAATATTGCAAATAAATCTTTTAAGATTATAGACCCAACTAAGTTTGACATAGATATTTACGGTAAAGCAACCGCTAGTGTTTTGTCTGGAACATTAAATTCTGTTCAAGTAGAAAATATAAATACTACAATATCTAATGGTGAAACTAATATCCTAACAGAAGGTGCATCGTTAAATGGCACGAAGGCACTTCTTAGTGGTTATCTTATTACAATGAATGAAATAGAGAAGGGTGCTGAGACAACAAATGGAAAATATGCAAAAGAAACGTTTAGTGATGTTAACAGTCTTGCAAAGGTAGCAAAAAAATCAGAAATTGCTGGAAAACAATGTGCGAATATTTATTTAAATGCAATAGAGGATACAGTTAGTGCTAATAATGCTTTAATTATTTCTAAAAAAGATGCTGATATTACTTGTGTGGATGTTGCTGATGCAGTTAATAAGACAGGAATAACCGCCCTAGGTTTGATAGCTGGTAAAAGTGCTGCTATGGGTGCATCAGCTGCAATTACAAGTATTGAAAAATTAAAAGAAGTTATTCTTTTAACCCCAACTGATAAAGATAAACAAAATGCGGATGATAATCTTCCCCAAGAGGCGAAGAAATGGGTAGAACAAGGATTACTTCCATTATATTATAAAAATAATGATGATGATGGATTTACTGCTCTTGTTATTGGTCCTACAAATGAAGAAAAGCAAGAAGCGATAGGTTCTTTAACAGATCAACAAAAGGAAAATATTGATAATGGAACTGCTGAATTAGTAATGAAATGGAATAGTGATAAAAAAAAGTTTGAAGGTGACGATAGTATCCGCCCTCGTGGTGAGAAAAGACGAATAACTCGAGAGTTATCTCATTGGCTTCCTAGTTGGGGCCGTAATGTGGCGACAATAACAAACAATTATATTACGCAAACCAATAAAGTAAATACTCGTGGAGCAAGTAATAGTGTAAGGGCTGATGTGTTAGCAAAGTATGAACAGCTTTCATCTGTTTTAAACTCTAGTATTGTTAGTGGATTACTCAAAGATTCCGCGACATTGAATGGTATCATGGAAGATGTTTTATCATCCACTGCTAGAATTGTAAATCATCCAGAATTAACAGTAGTAAAGAACTATAATGGTGGTAATAGCGAGTATAGTGGTGTTAAGCGTGCAGTTCTTATAGGTATAAATTACAAATTAAATGATAAGTTAACCACTTTGTCTGGTTGCATAAATGATGCAATGGCATTGCGTGGCATGTTGATGGATACATATCAGTATAAAAATGAGAATATTAGTGTATTACGAGATGACGGGCGTGCTGGATATGTTAATCCTACACGTGAAAATATCATTCAGTCAATAAAGGATGCTGTAAAACTTAGCAAAAAAGAAGATGAATTGTGGATACATTTTTCTGGTCACGGTTCATTCGTTGTTGATAATAATAAGGATGAAGTTGATAATAGAGATGAGGGTATTATTCCATCTAATTTTGATGAAGCCAATATCAAGATCATTCTTGACGATGAGTTAAAGTCCTTACTTAATGAAGTAAAAGGAACTGTCATGATAACACAAGATTGCTGTAATAGTGGATCTGGATGGGATTTACCGTTTAAATATACAAAGCAGAATGACAATACTTATAAACGAACTATTGAGGGCACAATGTTTAGTCATAATACAACAGATAATATTTATATGTTATCTGGCTCCACCGATGATCAAGAGGCAATTGAAACCAATGATCGTCTTGGTGCATTTACAAATGCCCTTATCGAGACTCTACGTTTACGAAATCATACTGTAACATTTACAAACTTAGAAGATGATATCAATAAGTATCTTGAAAAACAAGGTCATGAGCAGAGAACTGTTTTTACAAGTGCTAATTATAACATAATTAGTGCAGGAATTACTAGATTAATGGTTACTGGTAGTAATGCACCACAATATAGATACTAAATATAGCATACTAAATTACGTATGTATTAGAGTTTTATAACATCTAATACACAGCGACATCGACCGTCCATCCTTCCATAAATTTTATAACATATAATGCTATATCATTTGTAATACGTTTATCATTACAAATCATTAATGATGAAACTTTCGATCTAATATCGTCACATATTTTGTATATTGTGTCTATATTTTCCATTGAAATATGTGCAGTGTATGCTTCGTTATCGAGAGAAATCGACAAGGTAGGATATGCCTCTTTATATAAATCGCAAATAATCAACGGAGGAGGAAATGTTAAACATGTCCCAATGAGTTCTTTTTTATCTAATACTTTGTTTTTCAATACAACTTTAATCTTTTTTCCAATAAGTGAAGAATAAAGGTTTGGGTTCATCATTTACAATAACTAAATGTATTGATTTTCCGTTCGTATGTTAATTCAATATAAAAGTTTTATTCGAGGGATACGTAGGACATGCAAAATTATAAAAAAAATATGCAGTCGGACTACTGCTAATATGAGCATTTTTGGTGTTTAAGTCTTCAACTATCGCGTCATTTGATGAAATGTTTTCAACTGAAAAATATTTGTAGTTGCATTCTTCTCCATATTCTTTTACTATTTTTGTAATCGAAAGTTTACATGAGTAAGCGAATATATCGTCTGGAAGATCATCAACGCGAATGCTGGCAACAAGAGACAGATTATTTTCTCCATCTTCATGTTTCATGCAGCAGTTTCTAAAAAAATACACGGACTGTAAGATTTGTGTTTCATTTAACAACATGTATACATATAGATTTTCACTTTCCATGAGAGATATCATATTTCCAATTGATGGTAATATACATATTTGAAATGCATTTTTTCTCTCTTGTATGAAATTATGAACGATGGTGTAATTACTAGAGTCGCATCGTATAACTACTCCCCTATTAGCAGGGACTTCTGCGAGCATCGTCCATTTCGACATATCGAATGTTGTTGTCTTATAAAAGCAAAGCGGGACAATCCCTGTAATTTCGTCTTCTCTCTTAAAGAGAGAAACAGGTATTCTTTGTGGTTCTCGTTGAATGGTATACTGATGTGTGTATATAACAATGGGTGCAACTCCCTTCTTTCGATGATATGAACTTACACACAAGTAGTCAACATAATTTATATCAAAGCTTGGAACACTTTTGTTTCCCGACACTGTGAATATATCTACGTGTAGCGGACGAGTGGTCATGCAGCCTTTTATTTCGTCTTTCGCAGTAACCTTTCCCGAATTATTATGCAAAATAGGGTTTTGTATTGTCCACGTAGACAAATGACAAGGCGTTGAATGACCCTTAAAATACGGAATAATGTTCGATTTATTTGGAACAAATGAAGACATGCTAGTTTGTAAATAGTGTGTTTGAATAAACGATGTAACCGAAGTTTCTAAATAGGACATATTATCGGTGTCAATTTTTTTAACAACAACATCCGGGCGATAATATTTATTTTTGTCTGGGATATCGTGCTGTATAATTCCAACTGGGCGAATGTAATACGAAAGATTATAAACGTGAAAAACTGGCTGGGACGACCAGAACGGATATTTTACTTTAATAAAAATACTAAATATGAGAACAACCGCAACGATTGTTAATAAAATATAGAATGCTATCATAAGCGTTGTTATTAGTAAACGCGTATAATATTTATCTTTTTGTTCTACGTTCCTAAATTATTTAGTGACGCTTGCCGGTTCTCTTCTTGTGGCTCTTGCCGCCTCTCTTCTTGTGGCTCTTCTTGTGGCTCTTCTTGTGGCTCTTCTTGTTGCTCTTGCGGGCGTGGCTGCGAGAGCGACGACGGCGTCCACCAACGGTGGCGGCGTTATTAGCGGCACTGCTTCCTGAGTATCCTTCGGGTCCAGACATCTTATATAGTACACAACTAAAATAATTTATTCTGGCTTTTGAAGAACGTATAAATATTGATATTCGTATTCGGCTCGGATCATATCTACCTTTTGCAACTCAATAAATCCTACTTTTCGTGCAATAGATAAAATAGTTGGTATATCCGACATATGAAGTTCGTGTTTATTTTTCCTAAATAACTTTCCTTCTTTTCTTGTTGTAAACTTTTCAACAAAAACTGCATTATCGCTATTCTCGTCTACCTCAAAGTTTGATCCGTATTTAAACTCATCAAACACAATATTGCTATGTGTAATTCTATTTTTGGAGTATCTTTGGGGTGAAACAACGAGGAGTGGATTTGCTGGAGGAAGTATGGGATCAAACATACTTTTATCAACAACGTGAATGGTTAACTTGCCGCCAGGCATTAGCCAATTAAAACAGTTAGATAAAAACGCCTGTTTATTCTTAAAATAGTAAATAGTGAAATACAAACATGTTATATGTGTAAACTGACTATTTTTAAACAGGGATGGTTTCATAACGTCGCCCAACACATATTTATTTTTAGGATTAATTTCTTTCGCCTTTTTCACCATTGGTTCAGAGTTATCAACACCAGTAACATCTCCTACACCTGCATCTGTTAATTGTTTCACATGATGCCCTGTTCCCGACCCGATGTCTAAAATAATACTTTTTTTGGTAGGTTCAGTATACTTTACGATCTTTTGTATTTCAAACTCGTTCTTGGAATGGGTATAGGTAAGTGAATCGTAAACATTTGCATAAAAGTCATCATAAATATTTTTACCCTGTTTTAACTCGAACTTTTCTTCTGTAGTAAACGCCTCAATGCGCGAAGATTTTGAGTTGATATGTCGAAATAGAACAAGGAACAGAATAATAACAATGACAGCTTTAGCCCATACCGTTAAATTATTAATAGAACTGTATCCTTTCTTTATTGTTTTACCTAGATTATCCATTTTTCCTATATGTATTGCCTATATGTAATAATGTGATTTTTTTTGTTGCACTACAATACAAAAACAACTCCAATGGATAAATCGATAATTGATGATGAAAGAACGTCTTCTAACTTCAAAGGAATAACATATTCTGGATTTAAATGTTCGACTGTTATGCAACGTCTAGCGGATGCAATGATAAATGAAAGGCTGGAAAATGCTTGTTATTGGTGTGCAGAACTTATGTGTTCTGGTCACTATATGGAACTATGGGAAACATTAATTCAGTTTTATTGTAAATATATTCACATATCTAATCCTAAATTATCCATTTACATGGCAAAGAAACTAATGAGATTTCGTGAAAATATGAACGATGCCGATACCGCACAAGACCAACTGGATTTTAGAAATGACCCAGGATTTCGATCTCTGTTTATAGAGTTCGTTGTTATTTTATCAGTATCTTCTAAAAAGTACACAATTCAATCAGTAAAGGTGAAACAGGAGGACTTTAATATGTTAACATTTAAAGATCTTTTACATGCACCCGATCTTACCTTTGGAGAAAAAGTTCTTCACGAAGATGACCCAAAAGAGCTAATCATTGCAATAAATGAGCTTGCATTTAATTTATCTGACAAAGAAGCTAACACTATGCGGGCATATTATTGGTACGAATGGATTATCGAACATTCAAAAATATGTAAAAAAAATAAACAACTATGTCGAATAGCAACGCGGTCTGATATAGAAAGTGTGCTTGTCGACGATAAGTGGTCAACCAACCCAGTGTGGTTAGTATGGATTTTATTAAAAGACATATCTGTAACAAGGGGAAAGATGCACGAAAAAATAATTGACAGTTTATTTCAAATATTCTCATTTCGATATACTGATGGTTGTAATACCAAAAGAAGGGTAGTTGTGTACTTTGCCATTGCGATATTAACCACCAACATTGTATTTAGCGAATATGAAATTATAAAAGATAAACGAGTTCTCTCTTGTGTTCTTTCGCAGATGAATGGAGTATTCACACAAGTTAAGGAACATGGAAATCGCATTAAACAAGCGAAGGAACAAGAAATGAATAATAATATTGAAGACTCCTCATCGAAATCTTCGCAAATAGCCGACATACAAAACGATTTATTTGGCATTCCCGGTGATGTTTCACAAAACGAAAAAAAAACAAGACAAAATAATAAAAAATCTAACGCAGAGAATACTATAATAAAAGATGCAACAAATGATATATTTTCGACTGATTTTTTACCCAGGATATAATTTAGATTTACAATATCAACGCGGGATTAGATAATAATAATAATCTAATAGAATTTATATAGCCTGTCAATGAGTGAACCAAATCCAATCTCTACTACTCTCGGTTCTGGGGTTTCATCAATTGGACAAACTGCAAGTTCTATCGCGGATAGCACATCTTCTACCGTGTCGTCTGCTGCGAGTTCTATCGGAAGTTCATTACCATCTTCATCACCTTCCTCGATTGGATCGCCTTCCTCGATCGGATCGCCTTCCTCGATCGGATCGCCTTCTTCGATCGGATCGCCTTCTTCGATCGGATCGCCCAGCTCTTCGACAAGTGGTAGTGGAAGTTTTTCATCTCTCTTTTCCTCTAGCAGTTCAAGTGGAGTATCCGAACCTAGTTTTTGGAACTCATCACTATTTCTTGGAGTTATTGGAGTAATATTACTTATCTTTATTATTGGAAATATTTACATGTATATTACAACAGGTGAGGCGTTATTCTGGGATGAAACTCTATCTGGTGTTAGTAGCGTGACTGGTGGAATAAAAACATTTTTTGATAACTTAATGAACAGCACCGAAGTGGGCGGCAAAGGAGCGGTTGAAGTTTCGGGTGAGACAGTCAAATCTGCAGCATCCATTCCTGACGAAATTGTGAAAGGAAGCCAAGACTCCCAAAGTTCTAAGACAATAAATGGTGCGGATAATGTAGAAGATGATGGCGACGAACCTACCACATCTTCCAGCAGAAATAATCTTGAAAAGAAGATAGACAGGTCTACTGTAACATCGCCTTCTGCAAATCAGCAACAAGTACCACGCGAGATTGATTATTCGGGCCCAGAACCAAATGAAAACAATTCCAAGAGCACAGGTAGTTCATCCATAGGATTTTGCTATATTGGAGAATATGATGGAACCAGAAGTTGTGCATCAGTAAACGATTCTTCAAAATGTATGTCGGGTGATATATTTGATACAAATGAAAAATGCATGAACCCTTAAATATACTCATAAAAGTATGAAAATAATACAACTATACACATCGTATAGCTGTATTATATATATATCAAATAAATAGTTGTAAAATAGATTAAATCCGGAATATGCTATATTTTGTGTTTTGTGATACGCGGGTTCCGTTGCCATCGTTTGCTTCATTTACATTGTCCCCGACGGGTGCAAACATATTGATTGTTATAACCATGTCCACATATTGATTATTTACACTATCATAAACATAATTTGTTGCACTATACATAGATGGAAGAAAATCTCCAGTGTTTCCATTGTCTGGTTGAGTGAAGTGTACTGATCCGTGAAATTTATTTTTTTCCCAGGACGGATAATCGGGATATAGTTCAAGAAAGGTCTTTCCAGTAATTTCTTCAAGTTCGGCTTTATCATACGTATTTTCAATATCTATATTAAACTTGTCTGCAAACTCGCTTGACACAATCGCTTGCTCACTGAACTTATACAAGTTTGGTTCAAGTTTTTCGCGATCATCTGCTTTATTAAAGTTTGTTCCAGCATATAAAATGCCTCCCTTCACTATTTCCTGTTCCACAGGTAGATCATCGTTCTTAACTATTGGTATCACTATTGTAGATTTGTCTTTTTTTGATGAATTATAGCTTACATCAAGTATATTATTGGATGTATATATGGTTTCACTATTCACCTGGTTCATATATGGCAACGGCGTGTTTATATTTGGAATAGGTTGTTCATATTTCTCATTTATAATTTTATCGTTTGCATCTATTCGCAAATAGTTCTTTGTGTTAGGGTTTGTTATCGTGTTGGCATTTCCCTGACTTGCAAATGATGTAGTTCGATGTATCCATTTTCCGCGAACTTTATTTGCATATATCTGAGCCTTTGTATCTCTATCTTCCTTGTTTTCGTGTTTAAGTGTTTCAACGTGTTCGTCTAATTGCTGCTGTTTAATTGTATCGTAATCGAATGCTCTATCTATAAAACTGTATTCTCTGTAATATACTTCTCCATCATTGCCAATTAGTTCTCCTGAAATATTATTTTCATTTTTATTAGGATTTACATATTGACTGAAATCGATGGGGGCAAAAGTGCCGTCCAATACGTCAACATCGACTGTCCTAATAGCAGTTCCTGTGTTACCATTTGTATCAGTAGCTGTGTAGGTTACAGTATATCTGCCAACTTTACTCGTATCTATGTTACTATAACTTGTCACAGTTTCTCCACCATTAGCGGTTGCTCCTGCATCTGTATATGTTGATCCCTGTTCAATCGTAACTGGATTTTGACCTATCAATGTTATGACTGGTTCAGTTGTATCAACTACGATTACCAGTCTACGAGCTGTCACAATAGTCCCATTTAGATCTGTAGCTGAATAATTTATTATATACATACCAGCAGTTGTTCTATCGAAATTGGTGGTTACTATTACTGTTTCTCCGCCATCGGAGGTTGCCCATGCATCATTATATATAGAGTCCTTCTCAATAGTAACTGGATTATCACCGTTTATCGTGATAGTTGGACCATTTGCATTAACTACATATATTGTTCTAGTAAGATTTGCTGTATTACCATAGTTATCTGTAGATGAATATGTAGTTGTGTATGTTCCAATTGAATTGGTATCAAGATTTGTGGTTGATGTGACGACTTCTCCGCCATCTGAGGTTGCCCCTATCTCACTATAGCTAGAACCCTTCTCAACAATCTCTGGATTATCACCGTTTATTATGAGAACTGGAGCTGTATTATTATTTACAACATTAACCGTCCTTGTCCTGGTTTCAAATATGGTGTTCCAAGATGTCCATTTGAAATATATATAGTGCACATAATAAGTACCAACTACTGCAGTATTAACAGTGTTAGCAACTGTGAGACCGCCACCAGTAGGAGTGCTTATTCCTGCATCAACATATGTATCATTCTGATTAATTGTAACTGGGTTATTACCATTTAGGGTTACCTGTGACATATTACTATATACTCCGTAAAAATAATATCAATTATACATCGTATTATTTTTAAATCTATATGTGTGTTTCTCTCTTTCTCTCTTTCTAATAATATATAATTTAATTCGTGGAACCAGTTGGGTTAAACATATCTCCTTGGCCTCCGAAATACCATTTACTGGACAAGTAGTCGCTATTCGTGTCGCCAAGGCCATTATCTTCGGCTAGCTTAGTATCTGGTCCCCAGTATACAAGAGAGTTAATGGCGTTTGTTCCAAGGGCATAATTATAGTACCACAAGTTTGAGGTATATCCTTTAAATCCTCCGTTCAAGTGAAGCTGCACATTTTCGAAGTTTTGGCGAGGGGGGCTTGCGAACTGAAGATTTTTGGTAATTATACCATTGATAAATATATCAAGGTTTTTATCCTTCGCTCGTATAATCACGCTTACCCATTTATTAAACGGCATATTATCGATGATAATCTCCTCGTCTATAGAATCAAATGTGTTCATTATCAATAACAATTCATTTTTACCTGGTGTAACATATAATCCAGGTGCATTATTTGGAAACATCAATCCATTGCTTGGGGGATTTTGATCACCTTCTACATATTTACTAGCGTATTGTTGAGGATTACCTTTTGAAAATATGTGTCTGTATTTGGTAGCAGTGGGGTCTGCCTCAAGGAAGACCCATAAACTCCAGGTAAACTCGATGCCACCTCTTTCATTTTTTGATCTAAGAATAGTTTTTGATGGATCGCCTTTTGAAGAGTCAAGTGGGGATTGTGCGAAAGTTTTTGATGTGTTTCCAGGGTACATTCCTACAAACATTCTAGGGCTTCCAGTTGGACTAAAGTATGTTGTCATAATCCCTACACCAACACGAAGAATAATGATAAATACGAGTAGCACAAGAAGAATAAATGCAAACTTGGCTATAAGAGAATTGGATGCCATGAAATCCTTTATTCCTGCTCCCAATTTTCCACTTTGCGAATCATTATCAGTAAACATTGCCTGTATATATAGTATAATAACAATATTATATTATATCTTTTATTAATTTTGTCAAGTAGATGAATCGAATTATATAAATAAGGGTTCACACTAAATCTATTGAGTTATAATTAGAATGTGTATTCCTTCTCAACTTGTCCATTCTTGGATAGTGTAACAGTCACTTGCATGTTCAACATGTTAGTGAGCCAGTTTCCTCCGAACCCCTTTTTGTACATGTCGTATGCCTCTTGTGGATTAATAGATCTAGGTATAAACTGGTAATTGGAAGTATATCCTTGGAACGATCCCTTTCCTTGTTCAAGTCCAGGCGTGATAAGCATATCTGCGTCTTTGTCTACCTTGGCGATTCCGTCCATAACACAGGTTTTGATAAGTTTTCCATCAAGATATATATCGCACGTGCGGCCATAGAAACTGCAAATGAAGAAGCACCATTTTTGAATAGGTATGTTTGTAACAGTGCATTTATGATATCTAACGTTATCAATAACATGAGTGCTTGATCCAGGAGAAACGGGGTTTCCATCATCCATAATTGTCTGCCACACCTCAAGATTGTTATTTTGTGATCCTAAAACCACTGCTGGGCAAACATTTTTGGCATTCAGTCCTGGAACAAGCTCAGATGCTCCCGCAGTAACGGGCGATCTTACCATGAGAGGTTTATAAACTCCATAGTTGTAGTTCCAGTCTTGAACCGTGAACCACATACAGTGAGTAAAGTTAGATGCACCAACAGAGCTTGTGGATAGTGAGTCTGCCTTAATAGTTTGTTGGGTCAATGCACTTTCTACTCCTGTTTTTACCTGAGATCCTTGCATCGCATATTTGATGAGAACGTAAAGAAGTAAAATAACTAGAATTAATACTAGAACGCCAGTAATGTCCATAATATGATATATAATACGATAATATTATATTATGTAATCTCCTATAATAACTCGTCTATAATGCAACGGTTTATCATTTTATATTCATAGTATCTCCCGATGGTTGGCTGCTTTCTGAAAACGCTGATCCTCCTGTTGACGAAGAAGTTTCACAACTAGATCCTTGATTTGCATCGTTTAATCCACCCGAGTAAATACTATTATTGCCATCTTTATTTTGTTTGAAATACCATCCCAGAGATAAATAATTTTTATACCTAGCAGATGTAATTTTATCTACATTTACAACAGGATCATCAAATGATATCTTATCAAATATATCTGTTTCAAGTGTAATCGGAATGACGGTTTTCTTATTCTTTTCTCCGGCAGCCGCGTATATGGCTTGTTCTGTGCTTCCCAGAGAGGTGTTTACTGGAATTGGTGGATCATTAAACTTTACTAAATTATACAGATAATGGATTTTTTTCATTGTTAGTGCAAAATTAAAATAAATGATGTTGCATATTTTTCCGGCTAATGCAGGTGTTCCGCAAACCAGCGTGCCATATGTAATTTCGGGAACAACCTGTTTGCTATTTTTTACTAATTCTCCATTTATAAAGATATCAAATGTTCCTCCGTCAAAGTTGAGAACAATATTGTTCCACAGTTGGGTTTTAAAGTTTTTACTTTTATATAAGATAATGTTTCCTTCTGTATCTAGACTTTCGGGATATTTAATTTCATCTTTCGTTACATTGTTTGGAGGTTTTACAGTAATAATAAGTTCAGATCTTTTTGGGTTCCACTTAACATGTGGTATCTCTTCATAATTAAGAATAGTTAAGTATTCATCATTATTTGATTGTTGTAGTGACGGAAGAAACACCCAAAAAGAAATCGCATATCTATAATTATGTATTCCAATATCTTGTATTGGCTTCCCTTTTGGTAATTCTATTCCGTTGAGTTTAAAATATGTTCCAAGATCTTGGGGTTCTGCAAGAGGCACTGGCATTAAACGAAGAACATTTCCGCCCTGTTTTGCGAACCTGTTTACAGAGTATGGAATAATTAGAAAATATAACACATTTATAAATATGATAACTGCTAACATAATAAGATCATTGGTATTTCCTATATTTGTTCCTTTTGCACCCGATATTAGTTGATCTAAACTTGGAAGTTTTACTCCTATTTTTAAAAATAGCCATGCAAAAATCTCGTAAAAAAGACATGGTATGTAGAAGATAAGGTTGACTACAAGTTTGTAGTATGGTGATTTTTGAAGTTGGGTGGAGTTCATCAAGAACTTATATGAAAAATAAACCACTACTGAAATAGTAAGTATATTGACAATCAACGCCATGGTGTTATCATCTTTTTCATAGTTCTCCGCTAATGTGATTGACCATCCAATAATAATACCCAAAAGTGTAATACCGAGGACCACGTTAATTGCCTGTTGTGCAATGTTGCTTACGTTATCAAGTTTGGTTTGTTGGACTCCAGTAAGGGTATCTTCAGGAATGTTGGTTGATCTCACGACAAAGAATGTTATCCATAAAATCATAATCACTGTAAACATCGTGCAAACGGATACAAAACTTGCATTTTTTAAACTTAATACCCCATTTTTATCCAAAAATTTTTGTTTGTTCACGTAAATGCCTATGAAAAATCCAAGAACAGTTAATAAAAATAATCCAATATGCATCCATCCAAATAGCGTAACCTCTGAGAACATTGATTTATCCTTATTTTTAGGATCGGCAACAATTGGAAAACTTAATAGGTTTAGTATGTAAACAAGTCCTATTCCTAACAAAACCAACGTAAATATAAATGATTGTCCCCCATAGTTTGTTCTAAGTCCGCCTAGATCAGTTGTGAACATTACTATTGCGAAAACGAAGAAGGCAAAGTAAACAAGAGAGAAACGTATTTTCTCTACTTGAAGATTTGGTCTAAATTGCTCTTCGTCTGATTGTTGGAGTGCATTATAAAATAGTTTTGCCGCGAGGGCTAATATAACAAACAAGATGAGATAGTTATAGTGATCAAGAACTTCTTGTTTTATGTAAACGAAAAACACTACTAAAGCTATGATAAAAGTCATCAATGTAAATACCCATAATAGTTTGTCTAATATTTGAAAAATTGCCTTGAATGTTTTTGTGTATAACAGTAATATGATTGATATTACTGCAGTTATGATAAAAACAAGTCCTATTGCATTTAGGAGAGTAGTGTTAATATTTATACCTAGTGATGCAAGCCATGACATATTTATGCCGTTGGGCCCTGTAAATAATATCAAACACATAGATATGGTAATTATCAACACAATCACTGCAATAAAAAAGTAAACCGCGGGAGAACTTAATTTGTTAATCGTATTCATAAGGATACTATCTTCGCCCGATGGTTGTTGTAAAGGTTCTGTATTATTCTCATTATTAGGTTGTTCCATATAATATACATCTACATTAAAATGTATATGATATACGAACGTACTTACATATTTTCAAATGCAGTCTTCTTTCCGTGACAGTTTCTGCATAATGCAACTAAATTACCGACTTCGTTACTTCCTCCATATTCGAGTCTTGTTTTATGATCTACTTCAAACCATGCGTTCAGTTTATGCGAACAATCTCCACACTTCCAATCTTGCATTGATGCAACATACTTCTTTTTTGTTTCGCTAACTGATCGTTTGGTTGATTTTGCGGCTCCTCCTTTTTGCACACGTCCAGAGGTAAGTATTCTTTGTTCAAGACGCTGTTGATCTACCGTTCCTGTCGGATTTAAGTTTCCCATGAATGTGTTCTCTCCTGTATCTTTCATGGTAAAGTCTAGGATAGGTGATAGTATTCTGGCAGATTGTTTGTCGATAGGCATATATTTCACGGCTTCATTCGCATGAAGTAGAAGTTGCCTTCCTCTTGCAGGGCTCTTTCTCATTAATAAAAAGAGAGAAACTCCGACAATTGCGTAAAACGCCATCTGCATGTGCTTTTTGTTTTTATACACCATAGATGTATATTTACCGTCATGATATGTGTTATACACTAAAAATGCTGTTATAAGTATAATCACTAATTCAATCCTCATATATTGTATCCAGATTAAAAATATTTTTTACCCAGTTTACGAGTATTTTTACTATGGCTACGCGTTTTTATCTTGTTCGACGCCTTGCTCGATGCAGTTTTCTTTTTAGTAGTTTTTTTTAAGTAGGATGATATATTTTCGTGTTTCTGTGTATTGTCAACCGCTTTTTCCATTTTTATTGTAGAATACATTTCGGAGATTTCTTTTAGATAACCTTCAATAACTTTTGGATCCATCGCAGTAGTATCATTTTCAAGCGTATACTTAAACATGTCCCGCATGTTCTCTAGAACCATGCTTTCGATCGTATTTAACGTGTCTTTACTGTTATTCATTAGATCAAATATATTGACACACGACATGACAATTCCCCATATATCTAGATTTTTAAGATAAACATCTTTATAATATTTTTCTTTTTGAAAATTTCCATTCTCCGTATATTTGTCTACAATATTGGTTATATACTTAATGATCACATCTTCAACCTTTTTGTCGGACATGCGAATATTTTTATCATTAAGTAGTCCACCATACACATAATTGAGAATATCTAATGATCCCGCACCACGTTCTTTATTCCATATGTTCAGGTAATCTTTTATAAATATTTCCATGGATTGCTTTGTGTCACTGTTGTCTTGAGAAAGAAATGTATTGTATTTTTGATCGAATATTTTATTGAATATAACACACGATGGTGGAAGATTAAACTGAAAGGGTCGGTCTTGTGCGTCCTTATGAATATTGCTATCACTCTTTTTATGATAGAATGCTAGACCCCAGTCTATTAGACGGGGCGTTCCATCTTTTATTAGAATATTCGCAGACTTTATATCACCATGATAAACCCGTAGTTTGTTCATGGAAACAACCCCTTTTGACAATAATGTTGATAATCTGTCAAATAACTGTGTCATAGAAAGATAATTATTTATATTATCTACGCTATATTTTGACAAATCTATACCTCCATGTGGCATTGTTATTGCAGACATTTTATCCAATGAACTATTTATATTTTTAGACGTAATATTCTTTTTTATAAGGGATTTGCACCGTTTTGTATATCCTTTCAAGTCTTTCTTCGTTAACCGTTTCACTCGATTACAGATGCTAACATTTTTTAGTAAGAAATATTTATCATATCCCTTTATTTTTTTCAATCTAGATCGAAAATCCTTTATAATATTGTACTCTTCTACTGCATTATTTTTCGTCATTAACTTTGTAATTTTTTTTTTTGAAGAGGTTGCATTGTTATCTTTATCGTCGCATTGCAGAGAGGGTTGAAATACGCATCCAAACCCACCTGATCCAATGACCATGCCACCATCCATTATGTCTGTTAGAGTATAAATAGATTATAAAATACTTTGCTAGTCTCGATGCAAAATAAAAATAACACCGAGCAGAAATACTATTAGCAACGCATAGACAATATGTTTTTTTGTTTTAATCTGAGTTATCTGCTGTTCTGTTATTGTTTCATATTGTTTATAATATTCACTATAAAACTTACCAATCGATATCTGTTCTTTCTCTAGCTTTTTATTGATTTTATTATGAATAAAATGTACCCATCTCACGAATGAATCCTTACTATCTAAATATGGTGATACTGGGTATTCTTCCAATAGATCACTAAACGATGCAGATATTTTCTCATCTGGTATAAATAGTGGAAAATTGTGTATAAAGTCGTAAAACTTCTTTTTCACTGTATCATTTGGTGTAATCGGGTAACTTAACGATGCCGTATGTAAAAAAAACCAGTAGTGTGGCCCCCATATTTTTGGATCTAATTTCATTACATTGTAATAATATTATAAGATTTATGTTTAAACATATAGACCGTGTAGATAATATACACCAATTGTACCTATTTTCATTATACACTATGGAAATCACTGATACAGACGATGCGTTTGACCATGAAATAAATAAAAGAATATCAATTGGAAGATTTCACGAAGAGGGTTTAAATGGCCAAACCTCAAGCTGCAGTAACTGCGGAAAAATTGGACACCTTTTTTATCAATGTAAACTTCCTATCACAAGCTATGGCATTTTACTCTTTAGATTTATAGATAAACCCGAGTTTTTGATGATCCGTCGAAAGGATTCGTTTGGATATATTGATTTTATACGAGGGAAATATTCGCTTTCTAATATTTTTCAGATACAAAAATGTATTGATGAAATGTCAACAGAAGAAAAAAGTCGCATTACAAAAAAAACATTTGATGTGTTATGGAGAGAACTGTGGGGTATTAACAGCACACCTATATATAGATCAGAAGAAACCTCTTCTTCAAAAAAGTTTGAAGCTCTTACAAGTGGAATTGTTGTTAACGGCGAGACTATCACATTGACTGATATTGTGAATAGAAGCACGACAACGTGGAAGGAGCAAGAATGGGAGTTTCCAAAAGGAAGAAGAAATTTTAAAGAAAATGACATGGATTGTGCATTTCGAGAGTTTGAGGAGGAAACAGGGATTTCAAGAAAATATGTACGGCTGGTTGAGAATGTTATTCCATATGAAGAGTATTTTATTGGATCAAACTTTAAAGCGTATAAACATAAGTTTTATTTGGCATATACCGCCAACCAAGAGTTAAACATGCATAATTTTCAAGATACAGAAGTGAGTAAAATGCAATGGATGACGCTTGAAGAATGTTCGCGGTGTATTCGTCCTTATAATTTAGAAAAAAAGACCATACTCACTAATGTAGATAAAATGTTAAAAGAGTATAGTTTTTATTCGTAATATATAATAAGTGTAACATATATGGAGAAAAATAACTCGCAGAAAAATATCGATTGTGATTTCGATAAGAATGTATATGATGCAACTCATTCGTGTAATAAGTTTCTTCTAAGGCAAGAATACAAAGAACGAAATGAAGGCATTGAAAACGATAGTTTATACCCCACTTTAAATGATCCTAACTTTTCATTAAAGATTGCTACTAAACAAGAGTTTAACGACACGCAATACGAAGGCACGATACACGATGTAGAAGAAAGAGCAAATCTTTTATCAAATCTCGAGTTTGAGCTTAGTCCTCACCAAAACTTTGTTAAAAATTACCTGTCATCACACACACCCTACAACAGTCTTTTATTATTCCATGGTCTTGGAACAGGTAAGACGTGTTCTGCAATTGGAATATGTGAAGAACACCGAGATTATATAAAACAAACAAACACGAACAGTAAAATTATTGTTGTTGCATCACCTACCGTTCAGGATAATTTTAAACTTCAGCTTTTTAATGCTAACATACTGAAAAGTGTTAATGGGGAGTGGCTCATAAATAATTGTATAGGAAATAAGCTAATAAACGAAGTAAATCCAACGCATACAAAAAATATACCAAAAGAAAAACTGATATCAAAGATTAACAAAATAATTAACAGTTCGTACGAGTTCATGGGATACCGCGAGTTCGCGAATTATATTGAAAAAAAACAGACAGCAAATGTAGATTTTAAAAAGTGGAGCACCAATGAACAAATGTCAAGAATGAAGCGTAATTTGAAACTTGAGTTTGATAGTAGATTTATTTGTATTGACGAGGTTCATAATATACGTAATTCAGATGATAACGAAAATAAACGTATTGCAAATCAGCTCACTTTTCTAGTAAAGAGTGCATCAAACATGAGACTTCTTTTTTTATCGGGAACCCCAATGTTTGATAATTATAAAGAGATAATTTGGCTTATCAATATTATGAATATGAATGATCGTCGCGGAATTATAAAAATAAGTGACGTATTTGACGCCAAAGGAAATTTTAGAAAGGCAGAAAAGGGAGAGTTTGAAACAGGAAGAGATGTGTTAATACGAAAGGCAACTGGTTACGTTTCGTTTGTTCGAGGAGAAAACCCGTATACGTTCCCGTATAGAATATATCCTGATCTATTTTCACCAGAAAATACATTTAATAATATTCCAGTTCCCAAAGAAAATGTTATCGGAGGAAAACTTGTGGAAAACAAAATCGACACGCTAACAAAGCATAACCTCTTTGTATTAAAAGTCGGAAGTTATCAAAGTATGATTTATAACGGAATTATAAAATCACATAATTCTGAAACGGCAGATCTCGGAAAAGAAGACAATAAGCTTAGTTACACGAAACTTCAAGAGCCTATTCAAAGTTTAAATATATCATTTCCTATCAACAATGATTACGCTGGAGAACAGAATATAGAAGATTCTTTAGCAAGAGGAACGGTTCCCATTAAGCAGTCGATTGGAACAAAAGGATTAAAATCTGTTATGGATTATGTAGACGACAGGACGTCAGATAATATGTTGAAAGGAATGTTTCAATATAAACCATGGGTTCAGAAAAGCGAACATGCAAACTTTTTTACTCGTGAAAATATTGGAAAATACAGCTCAAAAATGGAGCATATATCTGATAGTATTCGCAAATCTAAGGGTGTCATACTTATCTATTCGCAGTATTTAGACGGAGGATTAATTCCTATGGCACTCGTTCTAGAATCAATGGGAATAACTCGTTATGGTGAAAAGAAGAAAAGTTTATTCAAAAATCCACCAGTTTCCCCCGTTGACTATAAAACGATGGAGACAATACAAAAAGGAAAAACATCTAGTGCGGCAAAATATGCTATGATTACTGGCGACAAACGGTTGTCTCCTAATAATATAAATGAAATCATTCACGTAACCGATGATGATAATAAAGATGGAAAACATATCAAGGTAATATTGATTTCTATGGCGGGTTCAGAGGGTGTTGATTTGAAGTTTATACGTCAGGTTCACATATTAGAGCCATGGTTCAACTTAAGTCGACCGGATCAAACAATTGGTCGAGCGGTGAGAAACAATAGTCATCGATTACTGCCATACAGTGAAAGAAATGTGCAAATATTTATGTATGCAACTACTCTTGATAACCCCGAGAGAGAAGCAGCGGACGTGTCTGTATATCGAAGTGCAGAGTATAAAGCGTTATTGGTTGGCAATGTAACGAGGCTGTTGAAAGAAATCTCAGTCGATTGCTTTCTCAATCATTCTCAAACTAATTTTAGTATAGACATCATGAAACAACAAACTCGACAAAGCCTTGCAGATGGAACTGTTCTTGATAAGTACGCGATAGGAGATCGAAGTTTTACAATGATGACTGATTTTATGCAAGATGGTCAATACAAGTGTGTTAACACCAAAAATATAACCAGTATTGAAGATATTGATATTAATAAAAGCACATATGATGAAAAGTTTATTATGATAAACAGTCAAAAGATAACTGGAAAAATAAAAGAGTTGTTTAAGCAAAAATATTTTTATATCAAACAAGATCTAATAACTATGATAAATTACCCCAAATCATATCCATCAACTCAGATTTACAGTGCATTGACAAACCTCATTGAAAATGAAACAGAATATCTTATTGACATGTACGGAAGAAATGGTCGTCTTATAAACATAGGAGATTACTACATGTTTCAACCAGTTGAACTAATAAACCCTGAAATATCTCTCTTTGAAAGAAGCACGCCTTTGCAACACAAGACACAAACTATTAAAATTAAAATGGAGATACCAACCCTTATTCAACAAGAACGCCTTCAAAAACAAACACCTAACGTGGTTCAAGATGAAAATGATACTATAGCAATTGATAATGAAAAGAATGAAAAAACCGAAAATACGATCATAGAGATGCGTGACAAATACAGACAGGCTATGAGTTATTATCAAAATACAGTCGTTCCAAAACCCAAGGATAATATTTATAAACATGTTGGTGCATGCTTACGAAAGATGAAATCTACAGAGTTTGTTCAGGAGTTTGAGGATATGTCGCCCGATGATATACTAAAACATTTACTTGTTTTCCATTTAGTTGATAATCTTTCAATGAGAGAAAAAATAGATGTATTTTTAGCAGTATTTATGAATAAAGGTGTAAAAATTGATGATGATGGTGAAGACAAAATCATTGAAAAGATTGAAAAATATTACACAACATATATGATTAAATCTACTAACTCTATAAATAAGTCATTTTCTGCATTCTTGTTTTACGATCCGAGTGTGAAAACAAACAAGGATAATGGTGTTTTTTATGTAAAATATGAAGGAAATGACTGGAAATTAGCAGAAACTGAAGACAAAAACGATATACAATTGTACGTGAATGAGCAAATAAAGGGAACAATCGCGAAATCGGACGTTCATAAAATATTTGGATTTATGTCGTATGGAAAAACAGATGTAAATGTCGCAGATTATAAAGTGAAAGATATCACCAATACAAGAAGCACTGGGTATAAGTGTGTCGATGCCGCAAATAAGACAAAGAAACTAGCCCTTCTTCGAGACATTTTAAAGCAAGGGTATGAAACGCCAGGCGAAAAAGAAGACGAAATCGAAGAAATATTGCGGTCTTTAAAGGTGGATGAAAAAAATAAAGATTTCGGAATGAAAGAACTGTGCATTTTTGTAGAGTTTATAACTAGATACTATCAACATATCAATAAAACAAATAAATATTGGTTTTTTACATACGAAAGACAAACTATATTAAGAGAGATGCTGCAATCTATTTAACCTTTGAAAGAGAATAAATATGCACGTACATTTTTACAAATACAAATAGTATACTATATATATCTGTATTTGACAATAGACTAATTACTTATTTATTGAATGTCAGATAATAATCATATTCAGACAACAGGTCTCTCTAGAGATCCTATAGACAAGTATTACACGAAAGAAGAAATCGTAGACATGTGCATTAGCTATGTAAAACAACATATAACGATTTCAAAGGAAAAAGACATTATAGTTGAACCGAGTGCGGGAAGCGGCGTTTTTTATAACTCATTGTTAAAAATGTGTAAAAATATCCGATTATTTGACATAAAACCAGACAGTGATCTAGTAACAGAAATAGATTTTTTACAAGTAACACCACAAATGATAGATCCGACAAAAGACAGATCTAAGCTAACAATTCATACTATTGGAAATCCTCCATTTGGTAGACAATCTTCCATGGCAATCAAGTTTATAAAGCACGCGGCAAGCTTTTCAAAATCAATATCATTTATTCTTCCAAAAAGTTTTAAAAAAGATAGCATGAGAAAGGCGTTTCCACTATCATTTCATCTTATTTTTGAATGTGATCTACCAGAGAAATCCTTTACAGTAAATGGACAAGACCATGACAGCCCGTGTGTATTTCAAATATGGGAGAAAAAAAGTGCAAACCGATTTGTAGAAGCTGATATCGAGCCTAACGGATTTAAGTTTGTAAAGAAAGAGAACGCACCAACACTTTCTCTTCGCCGTGTAGGAGGCACTGCTGGGAAGAGTGATACTGAAACCGATACAAAAAGTGAACAGTCTCACTATTTTATAACTATTACGCGGGAAGATATTATCAATAAAACTGCAATATTGATAGAGTTATTAAACAATGCACAGTATGATGTAAACAACACGGTCGGGCCAAGATCCATATCTAAACCCGAGTTTATTAAAAAACTAAATAATATTATAGAAAGTATAAGTTAATTGTCAAATAAAGAATATAAATTGAACTAGATCTATTTATTAACTATACACAATATAGTAGTAGCTACAGAGTATGTCGGGTCTAACGCAACGAAAACCTAAATCTAAACGAACAAAATCTAACACACGAGTAGACAACATGTTATTTTCAAAAAGTATTCTATCTCGACAGGTTGATCTTACTATCTTACATATTGGTAAAAATATTATGCAAACATTTGCTTCTGTAATTAAAACACAGTATGAGGGAAGATGTAGCGTAGAGGGATACATTAAAAATGGTTCAGTTAACATCATATCTTATTCGGCTGGAAAACAAAGTGGGGACAATGTATCGTTTACTGTGGTATTTGATTGTGAAATTTGCACACCAACCGAAGGTATGTTTATAAACTGTATCGCGTCCAATATTACAAAGGCTGGAATTAGAGCACACGCAAAAGAAACTCCGTCTCCCGTGGTGATATTTATTGCTCGAGATCATTATTATGATAGTGACAACTTTAATAGTATAAGAGAAGGTGATGGCATAATTGTAAAGGTGATTGGTTGTAGATACGAGATTTATGATACCCAAATATCTGTAATTGGTGAGATTGCAAAGAAATAATGTACATAGATCAACCCACTTTCTTATAATAATATATGTTATGACTTAAAAATATGTATGATGTAAAATATAAGTGTGATATATAATATGGATCAACAGCAAGAACAATCGATATATGAAAATATTATAAACAAATATTCGCCAGAAGAACTCAAAAATTTATGTGGAAAACTTGAAAGCATGACAAAAATAAATCAGGTTGAGGCATTGCGTATTTTTCATAAAAATAATGATACGATAATTAATGAGAATAAATATGGTATACATATCAATGTAACAGATGTAGATGACAATGTATTGAAAGATATTGAGGAGTTTATTGAACACGTAGAACATCAAGAAAAAGAATTATCTAAGATGGAAGAAATGCAACAGGACATGCATGGTAAGTATATCGACAAAACATATTAAAGACACCATATGTGTACTGTGTAAGACACTACACTACACGTAATAGTTCATATGACAACGAATAGATATAATGATTTGGTAGCTGGTCTACATCATTATGTATTAGACAATAAGCTAATTGCCAGAATGGATTCACAACTGAATACTTCAGTCGTGCATAGAGTTAACAAAATAAATACAGAAATCAATACTAATCCTCAGCAATGGGAATATATAAAGAAAGATCAAACCAATATGAGCAGACAAAAGGAAAGATTTTTCTTTCCAAATGAAACAGACCAACTATTTTGGATGTTTTTCATTTTTTTAAAAGGAAATGACACGTACGAAATCACCGACACGAATAAGTTTCTGATAGAAAAAGAAGAAAAAATGGGATGTATTGATGAAATTAGAAAAAATAAAAGACAGTTATCTGGATATAAAATTAAGGGAATTAAAGACACCGTTGAAGATGACCTAGTTAACAGTAAAAAAATAGATATCAAAACATTTTTTGCCCTCTGTATTACGCATAACATGAATGTCATGTATATTCATAAGCAAAAATATTACGAGTTGGCATGCGATCCTGACAATACTAGTCCTCCTCTAGTTGTTCATCGTATTGATGTTCCAAAACTGAAATATGGATATGAACTAGACATTACGCACGAGAAGGTAGATACTTACAAGGAAACTCATTATCCAGCACATTCGTTTTTATCTCCTTTAAAATGTGTATCATCGTATAAAGTAACTGATTTACGCGATATATGTAAGAAAATAAACATTGAAGAAGAGTTGATTTCTAAAAAGACAAAGCCCCAACTTTACCAATTAATTATTGATACCCTTTAGTTCAGTAACATTATAAATTGAATATATGTTATGTGAATACAAAGATTCATTATATAAATATAACAACTATATATATACAATGAGTAAACGCCCATATAACAATAATCGTAACACCAAAAATAAAAGTTATGGTAATAAGCCACTCCATACTATGAATATGAAAGAGGCAAAAGAACACACAATGAAATCCCAAAAAGAACTGGATTCCGTTTGTTTGGCGTATTGGGAAAACACTCCATATCTTCCAACGATAGGTAAGAACGAAGAGCTCGAAATTAAGTTTAACACATTGAAAGGATCAAAACATTTGAATAGAACAGATTATGATAATGTTATTAAACAATTGCTATCTCTTGGTTTTACCAGTAAAAATATGGATGGAGAATATCTATTACGAATTAACAACGAATATTTAGATCCAGGTAAAGGCGAACATAGAATGTCAAAGATCCGCACACAAATATCTGGATTATCTGCTATTCAGTTTTACTGCAAAGGAAATGATATTATTCCAATTTTGAATGATCCGTTATATAGTAGAAGTGTGTCGATCGAACAAAAATCAAATGCTCCTTCAAAATCTGGATCAGAAAATTCTTACATTGATCCAGTTGAGTTCATTGACTTTGATTTTAAAGCTACATATTCGGTAGAAGAAACATTTAATACTATCTCTAGAACCGGTCTAGTGAAGAGCACTGTGGATAATTGGAATAAAAGTAAAAAAACATTTCGATATTTAAACAGAATTACCTTAACTCATGAGGACTATCCCGTCAATGTTGATATAAGTATTGTGAAATCATCCAGATATATAAGAGGTAAATACGAAAGAACTTATACCACTACGGAGGCGGATGTATTTTATGCCCCAGAACGGTATGAGATAGAGATTGAAGTTGATAATACTAGGATAGGACCAGGAACAGATTGCGTAGATGTGAAAGATCTCATTTCCAAAATGAAAAGAGTTGCAAAGTTTATTATGATGGGAATTCAAGAAACAAACTATCCTATCTCCAATAGCGAATATAGACACGTTACTCATAACTATTTGAAACTAATTGGTCAAAACCCCGAATATTCTTTAGAGACCAAAAACTTTATTGGACCATCATCGTACACGCTTCAGCTTGGGAACATACATGAAATAGACGAAAATAATCAAGAACCTAATATTCGAACTGATTATACTGTAACTGATAAGGCGGATGGAGAACGTCGTCTTATGTTTATTGGCCACACTGGAAATATTTATTTGATTAATACGAATGTGAAAATATTATTTACTGGAGCAAAAACAACAAACCAATTGTACTTTAATAGTATACTTGATGGCGAAATTATCATGCACGATAAAAATGGAAAATATATAAATTTGTTTGCTGTATTTGATGTATATTTTATAAATAAGGTTGATGTTAGACATCATATATTTATTGAACCACCCGTCAAAGAAATAAGTAACAATGAAAAGGGGAAAAAGTCGAGAGGATCTATCATGAACGACATTGTTAACAATGTAAATGTTGTGGCGATTGTGAAAGATGAAAATACTCCTATCCGTATTTCCGCAAAACAATTCTACCTAGGAACAGATAAAGTATCTATATTCTCTGGATGTGCATCTATTCTTAAAAGAGTGCAAGATGGTCTATTCGAATATAATACAGATGGACTTATATTTACCCCCGCAAAGTTGGGTGTAGGAAGTAATAATATAGGTGATGCGGGACCTCTTCGAAAAATTACATGGGACTATTCTTTCAAATGGAAACCGTCAGAGTTTAATACGATTGATTTTATGGTAACCTTAATGAAAGATGATAAATTAGAAGATGTTACAAAAACTATATTCGAAAGTGGCGAGAATGCCGCGACAAGTATTCATCACCAAACATATAAAACACTAATCCTCAGATGTGGGTTTGATGAAAAAGTGCATGGGTATGTAAACCCGTGCCAAGATGTTTTAAATGATGTTGTTCCTGGCCACAGAGACGATCGGGAAATCAAGACAGGATATCAACCAATGCAGTTCATACCTACTGAACCATATGACGAAAGTGCTGGACTGTGTAATATGTTACTACGCCCAGATGTAAATGGACATGGGAAAATGTATACAGAAGAAAACGATGTAATTGAAGATAAAACGATCGTTGAGTTTAGATACGATACAACTCGAGAAAAGGGGTGGAAATGGGTTCCACTAAGAGTAAGACACGATAAGACATCGGAGTTAAGAAGAGGAATTAAAAACTTTGGAAACGCATACCACGTCGCAAACAGTAACTGGCATTCAATCCATTATCCAATTACACGCGAAATGATCAAAACTGGACAAAATATTCCGCATGATAGTCGAGATGACGACGTCTATTACAAAAAAACAAAGGGTGACAGCTATACGCGTTCTCTTCGAGACTTTCATAATCTATACATAAAATCAAAACTAATCACGGGAGTTGCAAAGAAGGGAGATACTCTTATTGACTTTGCATGTGGTATGGGGGGAGACTTTTCAAAATGGATTAATGCGAAGATTTCATTTGTCTTTGGGATTGACATATCTCCCGATAATATTGATAATAGACTCCGTGGGGCATGTGCTCGATATTTAAATTATAAAAAGACACATAAAAATGTGCCCAAGGTATTATTTGTAGTTGGAGACAGTGGATTTAATATTCGAAGTGGCCAGGCAATTGAAACTGATAAAGGAAAGCAGATTACAGCGTCTGTCTTTGGAAATATTGCAAAGGATGAGAAACTGGGAAAGGGGGTATCTAAAAACTATGCAATAGGCGAAGAAGGATTTAACATCTCATCGTGCCAGTTTGCTCTCCACTACTTCTTCAAAGATAAACATACTCTTCATAGGTTCTTAGCTAACGTAGCAGAATGCACCAAAATAGGCGGGCATTTCATTGGTGCTTGCTACGACGGGAAAAAAATATTCAACCTTCTCAAAAATAAAAAAATGAAAGAAGAAGTTGAACTGTATCATCGTAAGAAAAAAATATGGGGCGTGAAGCGTCTTTATCCTGAAGAGACATTCGATGACAACGTAAGTAGTTTGGGGTACACCATACAGGTATTTCAAGAATCAATCAATAACTATATTGACGAGTTCCTTGTAAACTTTGACTACCTTATTCGTCTGATGGAGAATTATGGTTTTCGGCTGATGTCCGATAATGATGCCGAAGATATTGGATTTCCAGGAGGAACTGGAAATTTTGAACCATTATTCAACAGAATGACCAGAGATATAAAAGCTAATCCTCGAATATCCAAAGAGGAGACATATGGAACTGCAAACAATATGCAAGGTTACGAAAAAACAATCTCTTTCAATAATCGATACTTTATCTTCAAAAAGATTTCAAATGTTAATTTGGATAATGTATTAAAGTCTGAAAAAAATGATACAGAAGAAGATAACATTAAGGTTCAACTAGATAACGCAATCACCTCTCGCAATGAAGATGATCAAGACCCAGACAATACACCTGATATTTCAGACGAACCCGTCACCTCTACATCAGAAACAGTTAAAAAAACTGGAAAGAAAAAACTGATTAAACGGCCAAAAAAACTAAACCAAACTATTATGCTAGAAGGAGGAGCTGCTAGTAAGTAATATGTAAACACATAGATAATAGATTAATATTTAGACAGATACGTATAGTTACAAGATAGTAACTATACCTATATTTTTAATGAACTACTACATAATTCCAACCAAACATATGAATGTAGAAATAAAGTTAAAGTTCTCTGACAAACCCGAAAATTATGTTTCAGATAGTTTTATGAGAAACATTGGACAATTGATTTGTCAACTGGACGAGTTTAGTCTTTATTATAAGTCTATCGCATCTGAAAAAACATTAAACACTATTTATAAGATCAACGACGTATATTCGAGTATTTATGATATAATGTCACCCGACATACTATCGTACATGCCGAAGCATTCTTTTGTTGAACTTAATAATTTATTTTTTGTCATCATTGAGATATACAATACATTCGATTTTGTATACAGTTCAATCAATACATTTACTCCTAATATTGTGTATATTGGAAACAATGTGTCAACATTTGAAAGCAGTATTCAATATATACATAGATCTCCTCCTGGATTAGATACAATCGGTATGTTCTCATCTACCCTGGATAAAGCATATAATGATCTACACACAAATACAACACCACTACCAGAGTTACATAGCGAGAATGGATTTATATTTTTTGATACTGACTATCGTGAAAATAATATTAAAAATAGTATAAATTACACAATATGTTTGTTAAAAACTCTTTACATAGCTATGACAACTTCCAAAACATGTATCATCAAAGTATGGGAAATCACACTCAAACCAATCATTGATATTATTTACATGCTTTCGGGAATATATAAGAATGTATACATATGCAAACCCACAACAACTCAACATGAAAATGATCGATATATTATTTGCAAAGGAATGTCTAGTTTTTATAAAACAATAGAAACAAAGACTAAATTAAAAAACAAGATATCTTCAATGATTGCACATATTACGAATACTTGCATTTCAAAAGAAAAACATTTGACTAGTGTATGTATTCGATCAGTTATTGAAAATGATATTTCACAGCACTTTATTAATAAAATTGAAGAATCAACACTTATCGTAGGACAAAAAAATATTGAATACTATGAAAATCTGATCATCATGTTTAAATTGCACGGAAAAGAAGATAAGATAGATATGGCGATGAAGAGTTCGATTATGAAATGTGCACAATGGTGTAGTAAAAATAGTATACCTATAAAATCCGCCTATACTGTCTAGGGACATATTTTAGAAGGTTTGCATGACTGCACACCAGCGGTCTTTGCCTTCAATATAAAAGGTGTTGTTACCACGCCACCAGTATTTGTATAATTGTCAGCAGTTGCTTTACTATTATAGTTATTTGCTTCGGTTTTGATTGTATTCAATGTTAACCGAGAAGTACGAGAACTACTCGAGACACCTCCCTGATTTGAAAACTGTGCGTTACTAGGCTTATACACAACTTTATTGCATGCCGCGGTAGTGCAGTTACTTACATATTCTCCATTTCCTCCGTTTGAATATTGATATCCTTTTTGCTGTATAGTATTGCATCTAGCGTATCTATATTGTTGGGCAGTTTGGTAATAATTTTTACTTAAATTAGTGCTTGATCCCCTCACGCGGTTTAATGCCTTTTTCTCTTGGCAACAATCGGTCAATAATCCATCCATTCTTTCATCTTTAGACAAGTCGTTTGCGTAATTAACATTACTTGTTGACTCCGTTACATGTCCTGGTCTTTCCATAGTTAATGACAATAGTGGAGCAGTTCTGCTAGATCGAACATATCTGTTTACATTTGTTCTCAAATAGTTTGCGTCAGAACTGGCAGGATCTATAGTAACTGCATTGATTATTCCTAGACGATAGTGTTTCATGGGTCTAGGTAATCCATGCTTGTAAACTACATCATTTGTAACATCTTTGTTTACAAATGGGCGAAGATTTGTGCTTGTTAACGGAACCGGATCGTTAAGTATAGTAGATATCATATAGTATACTGTAATATAAAAGTTTGCATGAGTATAACAATCAAAACCCGTTTTATAGATTTTATATTTTATATTTGTCTATTATAGTAATCAATAGAATATCATGCAATTATATTCTATCAAAAAAATATGTATATTCATGATACCAATATTTATCATATTATTTATGAGTTATCAACATAGTAAAGTTATAGAAGGGGCAACTGGATCTAAATCTTCTAGTGAAAAAAGTCTATCTTATCAAAATGCTGCAAAAATAGATAACTATCTAGAAAATCAATGCACAAATAAACAGTTAGAAATTTTGCAAGAAAAACTAGATACTATCACTAGAGAAATGCAAAGTGAAAATGAAAAATCAGACATGGCAAACTAATTATGTATAGTTATAATAGATACGTAATTAGTTAGGTTTAATGAAACTTAAACTTTCAAAAAAAAATATTCATGTAATAGGACTTGTTGCAGTAGTGTTATTTATAGTATATCTTAATTATTATACTGTAACTAGGGAAGGCTTATCTGATGCACAAAATGTTATCGTAAATAGACATAATATCGAAATAGAAGATATGAAAGGAAAGGTATGTTTAAAAGAAGACTACGATAAAAAGGTTGAACAAGTAAATGACTTACGAAAAAAGCTTAATCAAATGAAACAACTCAATAATACTACCAGCACCCAACAAAACGCAAATGCGAATGTTACTGGATAAACAGAATAAAATATATGTATAGAATAGTAGTAAGTAAGCAAATGAAGTTTTTGAAGAAAAAATATCAAAAAGAGTTATGGATTTGTATAATCCTTCTATTCGCCTTTATTATTTACCGAAGGTGTATTATTAATCGTATACCATACAGAACATTGAGGGAAGGGTTAACCCCTAAAAAAAAAATATCTGGTAGCTTAATTGAACAAACTGGTAAAAAAATAAATATTGTAAAAAAGAGAGGAAAAGGACAGCATGAAAAAATGCAAGATATGAAACAAATAATTGAACATGTAAACAAAGAATTAGACAAAAAAATGAACGAATAGACTCACATATTAGACACTTATTGTAATCCGTCCAAACAAAATATCATATTTATATATATTATACCAGCAAAGAACTATATATAAATATGGCAGATCAAATGGCATTTATTGAAGATGTTACGAAAAATATCGACAAAGCTCAAGAAAAATATTTAGGACCTACTTACCCATATCATAAACAAATTAGATCTCCAAGAGGATTACACATGAATGCAAATGGATCATTCCCACAAATAGCCAGAAACATAAAGGGATTGGTTAACTATGTAGAAGTTCTGGTAACAGGGACTGGCCCTGGATCAGTAACTGGGCGACCTCTGGGAAATAAGTTTTTTCTAAAAACTGCAGGAACATGTGAGGATATAAAATCAAAAAAGGTTGTCGACAGATATATTTATGTCAATAACATCCCTCAGGGAAATATACCTATCATATCTGGAGCAATGGGTTCAAACTTTTCTTCATTCAAAGGTCTCATTCCAGGAACAATGTCAAATCTTAATTCACTTAACCCTATGGGATTTATAGCCGCATTTGGAGCGGGAAGCCAGCCTAAATGCAGAGCTCTTTCAATGGAAACAGTTGATAATAACAACGCAAGAAGACGCGAAACAAGATTTGTGGCAGACATTGACATACAACAAATGGATCCGTGTAGTTGGGGTGGAAGAGGAAGAAACCCTGTGACTAATTCAAGATGTAGAGAAACATTTGTAGACATTGATCGTGATGGGGTTCCTTTACCCAAGGATCCATATGTTCAAATGTATCTGGTTCTTCTCTCTTTGGGGCTTATTTATATTATATACAAGCTATGCATTCGCAAAGGTAAAAAGTAATTATATACACGAAAGTTTATTCTATAAAACACTATAGAATAAACACAAGAGAGAAAACACTCAAATCTACTTAGTGTTTAGATTTTCTGGAACGTTTATGTTTAAATCTGCGAGCCTTTTTCGACTTTCGCATGGTTTTTGCTTTCTTTCTGCGTCTTCCGCCCAGTTGTGCACTTGATGTTGATGGTGATGGTGCAAGCGTAGCTTGATCTGGATGAGGCTGAGATGCACGAATTGCACTGACCCCCTTTTTTACGGAGTTTCCTACAGTTTGGGTGAAAGAACTAAATCCGCTAGCTAATCCAGCCAAAACTCCATTATTTTCGCCTGCGGGTGCGGGTGCGGGTGCGGGTGCGGGTGCGGGTGCAGATGTGGGTACGGATGTAGGGGTGGTAGTAGGATTGTATGCAGGAACATCGGGATTGGGATTACCTCCGCGATAAGATTTCTTACCGCGAGATCTTTTACCTCCTCTACGTTTGCCTCCATTTTGAATACTGCACGTTGACATATTAGTATATCTATATTATATGTCAATATTTTCTTAGAAACAGAATGCCTGCAAATTGTATAAAATATACGCAATATACAATCCTATATATAAAATATCAAACCATATTCATTTATTTTTTATTGTAATTTTTAAGTACTTTGTGTAATTGAACCGCAGTTAATGCACCTGCTACTTCGGCACCAATATACGGAAGCACGTGGTTAGCAGCTAGTTTTCCACTAGCCAATAATGCTAAAGTTACTGCGGGGTTTACCGAACACCCTGAAATTTTTGCACCAACTATACATAACAACGCAAGAGTTGCACCAATAGCATAACAATTACCGGTCGCTATAATAACGTAGACAAAAATGAGAGTTGCAATAAACTCGAAAAGATAAGGATGCATCATCTTGTTATAAAATACTAAAAGAAGATAAAGTTAGTATATTCATTATCGTTTATTGATAATAATGAATATTTATTTATTTACTTATTTACTTACCATTATGTCGTATATATATTCGAGTTCATATTTTTTTATTAAACGTATTCCACTGTTAATGTACGCAGGGTTCCAGCTATATATGCCTGACTTATATCGCCCCCATTTGCAACTATAGTATTGTTTCCTAAATTGGCATTTTCAGAACTGAAACCACTAGTTCCAGTACTTATGGTAACTGCTATGGTATTTGTTCCAGACTGAGAAGAAAACTTAATAGTCTCGTAAATGTCGTCAGGACCGTTTCCATCTATTAATCCCGATCCATGATCTGTCATATTATAATATATTGTGCCGCCCGAACTGAAATGATTGAATGTTAACCCCATAACATCAATGGTTGTAGTGCCAATATTGGCGTCATCGTATTCTGAGTTCAAGTAGAGGGTGTCACCATTGGTGTCGGTGCCAGCCGTTATACGAAACGCTGTTGAGCCACCGCCACCGCCACCGCCACCGCCCTCGCCAGTGGAAACTTGATTAAAAAAGTCACTATTGGGTGTAGTGCCAAACCCAGTTACTCCAGTATATGTAGTAATCATATCTGTTGCTCCGGTAAACATATTGCTAAAATTTGTAGCATTTGTATCATCATCATCATTAATGGTGATCCACTCGCGTATATTTTGATCGAAAACAGAACATCCATTAAACCCTTGAAGATTTAAAACGCCGTTTTTTCAATATATTTATTCGTAGTATATATACTGAATGCCCTCACATAAAAGCGAAGATTATAAGATTACAGCAGTTAAGTTTCATTTAGAAAACGAGAGTTCCTTTGTAAATACCTGTAAAATATTCAAATGTAGCGAAAGAAGTTTGAAACGATGGATTGAAAAATACAAATCACAACATAATATCACACGGAATAATCGTTCTTCTATTTCCTATAAAATTACACAAGAACAAGTCAAAGACGCATTACAATTACTCAAAGAAAACGAACAGATTACAATGAATGAACTACAATACCAATTACAAAAACAACACAAAACATTAGATATTTCACCTCAACATCTCGGCACAATTTTACGAGAAAATAACAAAACGAGAAAACGAACACGCCACTCACATTTTCCTGTTATTAGGTATAAGAAACCCATTTTCAAACAAACCGAATTGAGTAAGTTTTATAGTGGAATTAGTAAATATTCTATGGATAAAATTATTAGTATTGACGAAACTGCTATACGACCTGTTATGATGAACGAATATTCAAGATGTGAATTAGGTAAGCGATGTATATTCAAAACCGATGATACATTTATGTTTCGTAAATATACATTATTAGTAGCAATCAGCAATTCTAAATGTATTGGTTGGACTATGTTTGAAAAAGGTGCTATGAATAAGGAGCGATTGGTTGAGTTTATGAAGGAATATATTTTTAGAAAATACAAAGACCATCTAATAGTAATGGATAATGCTGGAGGACACAGAAACAATTATGTATGGAGGAGAAGAAAGACCCGTATGTTTCAAACCAGCAAAAATTGGCGTTATACCTCGCAAGAGTGATAAGCGTCCAAAGGCGTGCGATTCGCCATTACAACCTTGTTGATTTATTTTTTTGCCGTGAAAACCGGCGTTTTAAATCTTCAAGGGTGTAAACTAGTGTTGTTAAATCTGTCTACCACGACTATTCGGTATACGGTATCGGCCGCCAACCCTTGATCATCCGATACGTCATAAGATAGAGTGTACGTGGCTGGAATTGAGGTATCCACTGTCCCAGTTATAATTACATTCGATGTGATGTCCCCGTCTGATGGATCACTTGCACTATATCCAGGATCAACATATGTAGAGCCTATATCAATATTCAAGTCGTCACCGGTTAGTGTGATAGATGGTGCAGTATTTGGAATAATACTAAATGTCACCGTAACTGGAGAACTTGTATTACCTGCAGCGTCACTCGCAGTCACAGTAAAACTATAACTAGGTCTTGCGAAATAATCGGGAACATCGGGTAAGATTACCACACCCGTTGAATTATTTACACTTAAAATATTCCCGTGTGTTCCACCTAGTGTATATCCAGTCACTCCAACTGCATCTGTAGCTATGATGGTATACACAGTTTGTCCCGCGGCCGTGTTATCAACTTGTTCCATCATAAGATGCAGAAACAATAACACTTCTTGTAGCGTCGCCGATATTACCGGCACTATCGGCTGCTGTGTAAGTTATTGTATATGTTGCAGCAGTGTTCACATCAACCGTGCCAGAGCGTGTTACAGTTTCTCCATTATCAGATGTTGCACCAGCATCAGTATATTCATAACCCAACTCAATCGTGATTGTGTTACTCCCAATCACTGTAATCACTGGTGGAATTAGGTCAGATGGTTCGGTATAGGTAAATGTTCCGGCAAGACCGTCCAAATCCGCACTGGAATAATAATATATAGTTTCTAATGTTGCGTTGTTACTTGTTAAATAAGTCACTTCAAACTTAAGCGGAGAGTATTTTTTTGCCCAACTGGAGTAATTTGAATGAGATAAATTAATAAGAAGATTATTTCCTCTGTAGTCTTGGTTTATGTTCATGTCAAATGAATACACCGCATTCCAATCATTATTTATAAATTGGGAGATAACAAATCGTTGAAACCCATGTGTAGTTGATGCACCAACGTCTAAACGGTTGTCATCGTTTTGGTCTTTAAATGTGAATGTAATTGTTGGCTTACTATCAGAAGAGTTAGTATATGCAATAGAGCTTGACGTAAACACGTGTATTGATCCTAATCCGTATACATCAACTATTGTGCCGAAAAAAGGTACATTTGAAGATGGAGATGTAATACTCAGCCCATTTGATGATGATAAATAAACGATTGCCAGTGCAGATCCAGCGAAGGCATTACTTGCGATGTTAACAATATTATCATGAATTATGATTGCTATAAGTGAAACAGTGTCTTCAAATGATAAGGATCCAAAAGAAGTCACGGATGAAGGTATCGTAATGTATGTTAATCCAGACGCTCCACTGAATGTTTTAGAACCAATAGATGTCATCCCGGTCGGAATAGTTATATTGCTAAGCAGAGGAGTGTCATAAAACGCATATTCTCCAATACTTGTTATTGTATTTGGTAGAGATATTGCAGTAAGATTTTTCGTTCCGTAAAAAGCTGAGTTTCCGACAGAGGTTATTCCACTTTTAAGAGTAAGGGAAGTTACTCCAGATGCTCCGCGAAATGTATTATTTTCGATTGATGTAAGCCCATCTGGGACATTTATCGATGTAAGTTCGGGTGTTCCGTAAAATGCGTCCGATCCGATAGATGTAACACTATCTGGAATGGTTAGTAAAGCGATCTGTTTCATACCGTAAAACGCTTCTTCTCCGATAACTGTTACTCCCGATGGTATAACTAATTCGCCAACAGACCGTGCTCCATAAAATGCTCCTGCCCCAATAGATGTAACAGTGTCAGGTATATCAAATGATGTGACATTTGTCGCGTTCTTGAACACATCCACTCCCAATGCATTGTATCCTTCTATAAATACAAGTTGTGCACCGTCTAAGTTTGCAGTTCCGTTGATGAGAGTTCCTGTCCCTCGAAACGTTACACTTTTTACATTTGCATATATTCCATGCTCAATCTTTTTGATAGCATACTCGTTAAGAAGATCCGATCCTGGCGAACTGTATGTAAGTGTACCATTTAATCCATCTGGATCACTATAATAATAATATAGAACCGTTGTTAATTCGTCTCCTTGTTGTTCCAGAAATACATTCATACCTGTACTTACAAGTTTGTTTGTTTGAATATATTTTTGTGTAAAACGCAACGATCTTCCAACATCCCATGTGCTAAGTAGCTCGCTTTTAATAACGAATGGAGTTGTTCTATAATCAATACCAGTTGACATGCCGAAAATACCAATAGTATACCATTCGTCGTCTATTCGTTGTTCAACAGTTAATGAAATAAATCCCAATGTATCATCAGTGCTCCCGCCAACATTTAGAACATACTCATTGGTTTGACTTGCGGTTTCAGGTCTGTTTTTGAATTGAACTACTATATCTGGGTGTTCGAATACAGGAGATTCGTACTCAAACTTAATATCTTTGAATATGGGAGCATATGCAGAGCCCTCTATTGACTCCTCAGAATTACCTCCACCTCCACCGCCCATGCCACCGTCACCGCCACCGCCAAATCCACCGTCACCTCCAAATCCACCATCACCGCCGCCATCATCATCATTATTTCCACTAGTCGGCAAGACACCTGTTTCTGGGTAAGTTAGATAATCATCTCTTGATATAGGTGCATCCGGATCTACTACATCTAACCCATTAAATACCCCAATCATGACAGTATAATCTTTGTATGTTAAGTTCATTCCTTCGGGGGGAGTTTTAAACTCTCGGGCAGCACTTATTGTTGGTGAACTAATTTTATTATTATTAAATCTAGTTACATCATTTTTTGAAACAATCCTTCTCGATATCATTTCTTTGCCTCCCCTGAACGATCTCTCGTCAATTGAATAAACAAAAAAATCCATCTGTTTATTTAGAAACCCGTCATTATTGTCATCTACGTAATATAGTCCACCACGACCACCATTGTCTTCACCACCATCTCCACCACCAAATCCACCACCATCTCCACCACCACCATCTCCACCACCAAATCCACCACCATCTCCACCACCACCATCTCCACCACCAAATCCACCACCATCTCCACCACCA
>Ga0209662_1000127_pt1 | contig 48006 bp, 44 predicted proteins | sample SaaInlV_150m_DNA_4_FD_184662 | JGI IMG/M metagenome (GOLD analysis project Ga0209662, IMG submission 184662) | Marine microbial communities from expanding oxygen minimum zones in the Saanich Inlet - SI072_LV_150m_DNA (SPAdes) (version 2) | ecosystem: Environmental > Aquatic > Marine > Intertidal...
GTAACGTGTATGAGCTATGTGATGTTGCGATTAGGAATATCTGATGACACCAAATAGATGGAGTTCTCGGTGACAATGATGTACTCTGAACTGCTCTTGTAAAACTTTGAAATGGGTGAGGTATATTCCTCTTCGCTCTTCACAAGGAGCTTCTCCTTGTTATCGCGAATCCCGATGAGTGCCTTATTGTCTAAAGATGCGGACCAGTAGTCCATGATAATAGGCTTATCTTCTACAATAGCAATTTTACATGCATGCTTTAGAGTCACGTCGGTTGGAAGGCGATAATTTGTCTGGGAAGATGTGGAAGGGGTGGATGTTGTTGATTCGACTGAACTAGACATTGGCTTTAATGTACTACCTATAATTTTCTTTATATATTTTTTGAATGTCTATTGTTCATTCTTTCACATATGGACCTGTAAACGAATGAATACGTCGTTTCTGTGGAAATGTTGTACCTACGTACTACAAATTATACGTATGTCACAACTACGTGATATACTTTGTGGATACGGGCATCATATGTTTCAATATATAAAATGTTTAGTAGATCAGACAGAGTCCGACGGTCGTGTATATTCTGTACAGTGGGTATTGCATGGATTCAATGTGATCGGTCATGTATATACCCTGCGTCTGTGTCATACTCATTCGGTAGAAGAGGCTAAAGATGGTGCAACCCGAGCCATCGCACTATATATTGATTTTATTACACAGCTGTCTATTATGGATATGGGGAATGATGGAACATGTACATCTACGTCTGTTCCATTTACTATTGGGTGTAAGGATGCGGCACAGTTTGTTTACAAGAAGATCTTTTCCGATACTCTTGTCGGATGCAGTATCCCTAACAAACCACTATCTCCTTCATCATCTTCGTCTCCTACTACTATCCCACCCTCTGCACACAATTCAAATGAATCTACTACGTGTCCAAAAAAGGTGGAAAATGAGGAAAATACAAACGAATATCACGAATCCGATGATATTGGATCTATACAGTTTGTTACCTATTTAGAAACACTGCATGAGTATAAGCAGATTATTCATAACATGATCCGCATTCTATTTAACAAGGACAGGTTCTACGACACGTCTGAGAAAAATGGGACAACAGAATATTATAGTGACGCGATCAGTAAAATACTGAGTGTGAATGGTATTTTGGAAACTATGCCTATAAACACCTTGCTATATAAACAAATTGTATTTGAACAGAGCATTAACAACAACAATCATCACCATACAGAAAATATGACTCCACATGAATATGTCCAATGGATTACGAATATTATGTGTCCACCGTGATCACATCATTTGTACTAGTGCATGATGGGAGTGAATCGTCAAAGGTGACGAGTCTTTTGCGAACTTTCATATTTTTCTTCTTGACAAAGGAGAGTTCTTCGGACGTGGCAAGTCGTTGGCATATATTTGCGAACTCTGTGCGAAGAAGGTCCTTTAGGAAGTCGTATACAATTCCTAGCACCTCTTCCACACACATCCCTACGATTAACAGACTCCCTGTTCTGAATATCATAAACGATACGGTCACGATATCTGGATCATTCACACCAGGTTCAATGTGGGGTCGTGTCCCGTCCTGAATTGTGCGTTTCTTATCGTAATAGAACTTGCATTGAATACCTGGATAAGAGCATGGATCAAATATACATTGTATGTTATATTTTGTTTTCAAAATATCAAACAACACCTCTCTATGGATATAAAATCCACAGTTAAAGTTTGAGTTTATGAGCACAGTGTCACATTCTCCGATGTAGGCTACGTCTTCACCGATGATAGGTCTGAAGTAGAGTAGTATGTGTTCCATGACCGTATTTAGATGATACTCTGTCTGGATACCTGGTATCTCTATCTTCCCTGTATTGAAGACTTTTACATGAAACTCGCGGAACGTTCCAAATGTTGGATCCGACGTATCTTCGATATTGATTCGGATAATAACTACAAAACAGTTGTAAAATGCACATTTCTTCTTGACTCGGTAACTGGTTACGTCCTTCATAGACAGCCCGACGCTAATTTTCCGCACGTCTTTGAACCAGTTCTTCTTCCCCGATGGTTCGCGAATACTCGTCATAATCTGATTTACTACATACAGTTCATTCTCCATATTGTGTTCAATCTCGTCCACCTCTTCTTGTGAGTTCGAATTGAACTTCATCTGTTTTTTTACGATTCCGTTTGCATGAGTATCATATTGTATAATGGGTATTTTCCAGAACACATCGCCGAGATTTACTGGTTCGGTAAGATATGCGATCTTGGATTTGGTCGATATGTAAATGTCGCCTGCTTTAGGACACTCCGATGATGTCCCTTGAACAGAATCTGTGGCGGAACTGGTATTGATATCGGCATCGGTATTGATATCGCAGAATGTGCTCGTTATATCATTAGTTTCGTAATTCTGTAGAGGCGCTCCAATAGTCTGTTGCATCCTGCTTTCATATGACGGTTCGTTGACAAACATTTCCCATTCATCGTCTATATTTTGCGAATGATTCATGGTCATAATTCCACCTTTATATAGGTGCGTATGTAGGTTGCGTATGAATACATGTATTTCTCTAAGTCAATTTTTATTATACACTAGTAGTGTATAATAAATATTCCATCTTTCCTATATGCAAGTGCAACAATCACCATCGCAAATGACATATTTCCCCACACATTCTATTCCTATTAAGAAGAATGAAGCTGTTACTATGTATAAAAACTCTACACTATTGTTGCTGAAACAGCAGCACCAGCAGAAGAAGAATCCCGATTCCACGTACAGTTTATGTGAAAGTAGGTTTGACCCGTCTTCGAGTCCGCCTGTATCGGACTTTATGAAACGGTTATCAGATCGCCAGATGTACTACAATAAACCAGAGAACCTGTCAAAACTCGCCAAAACATAATTGATGAATACCTCGTCATCATTTATAGAGGAACAATGTACTATCTTTTCAATAAACGTGAGGAACTCTGGTGTGGTTTGGATTTTTTTATGCTTTATCAAATGCGTAACATAATCATGAATACTATTCTTACATGTTATGTTATATGTAACACTGATCTGATGTAGATAGTTTCGTGCAGACTGGTATGTTTTGTATTTATTTGCGTCTATTTTTTTGAGTAAGACTGTCAGGTTTTCCCAAATAACACCGTCTATGATGATGATATCCGACGGATCTAGTATATGATTGCATTGAATAAAGTTAATCATGCTGCGGATATCTGACCCATATATTTGCTGAATGGCTGCGATTTTTTCGTCATTAATCAATAGGTTTTCTTGTACTATGATGTTTTTCAAAAAATCGTATATTTTGTGTTGTGGGAGATTGTTAAATCGTATTTTTAAAAACTCGGTCTGTAGTCCCTCGTCAATCCTGCTAATATAATTACAGATCAAACAGAACCGTACTGTATCACCATACGTGTTAATCAAATAGCGAAGCGCATGTTGAGCATTTTTTGTCATATAATCCACCTCGTCCAGGATGACAAACTTAAGACCCGAAGCAAATAGACACTTTGAGTTGACAAATTGTAATATCTGGTTTCGGATGATATCAATACCGCGTTCGTCCGACGCGTTTAATTGGATGACTAGTTCTTTGTTCGTTTGTCCCACATGTTCCTGATATTTGGAAATGAGATTGATGATCGTGGTCGTTTTCCCAGTTCCTGGAGGACCGTATAATAGTAAATGGGGGAAATGTTTCATATCTACAATATTTGTACATATCGTCTTGTTAACGCTGTTGAGAACAATGTTATCAAAAATATTCGGTCTGTATTTTTCTACCCATGGTATGGAGACACCAGTCTTATTCTTAGGCTGAGTCATTCTATATCTAACTCAAACGAGTCACGTGTGAATATAGACATCACTATACAGTAATGTCTATATCGGTTGGAATGTAAAATACATCAACGATCTTGTTGTAGAATATACAATATATCCATTTATCGTCAGCAGCCTCTATGTGGCCGAAAATATCCCAAAGTTTTCATTTGTATTTTTGTTTAGACTCGTTTTCAGTTTACGTTTTACTTGGTAATTTGCCGAGGTAGGTATGATTTTATTGTTAATGATAAACTCGTCGTTGTCCTCGTGAAGTTCGGGTAATATACGCGTGAGGGGTTTATCTACCACGAGAAACAGTCTATCGCTTCTGAGCAAGGATCTGTATTCTGTGATACTCAGATTTCCGAAAAACTTGGCGAGCAAGTAGTGTGGGTCTGGCGCGGGTTTGATGTTTTTTGAATAGCCGTACACCTGGTTGTAGATGGTGTTCAATAGACTAAATCGGTCAAACTTGCTGGAGCTATCTATATTCTCATTCATTAGATGAGCAACTGCACATTCAGGTGAGCAAAAACACCCATATACGTGGTATGTGTTTTTTAGAAACATTTTGGGGATATACACAGGTGGGTTATCAAAGTCGTATGTACACCAGAAACATGCAGCGTTTGAATCAGGAACGCTATTCATATGGAGTAGATGTTCGAGTGACTTTAATTTTTTCCAAAGTTCCTTTGTCGCATGCGCGCTATTACCATTGTTAAGATGGTTATGTTTGGCGTTGTATGTTGGTGGCGTGTCTATTGACGATATGTTGTCACAGTTATCTGTTGACCCTGAAGCTTGTTCCACCTCCGCAATACTTGGAATGTTGTTTTCTCCAAACATGACCCTATTTGTAGGATCTGTATGGGAATTACCAATGACATGATATGCGGGCTCGTCTCTATCATACGAGTCGATAGATACTTTAGAAAAATCGGATTCATGGTTCCCATTACTATGTAGGTCTGCAGTAGAACACTTTAGATGTAGAATAACATTGGGTTTTATGATTTCCTTCTCTATTTGTACTGCACCAATATCAACAATCTTACCCCCCTTTGGTTTCCGCCCCCTCTTTTTTGGTAGAACATTCTCCACATCTGCTACTTCTGCCAGTGCTACTTCAACTACTTCTACCGTTACTGTATCGTCAATTATTGTTGGTTCAGTTATATCCTTTGCTACATTCTTTGTACTGCGGCGTCCTTTTCTAGGAGAAACCTCTTTTTTTTTACCGTCCATCTATTTGGTATAGATGATGAGCATGGTCTAAGTTGTTTCCAATATATGAGTTGGAAACAATAAAGAATGAGAATATATATTACTTATGAGATTATTGTTATGCATTATCTAGTGTTTAGTTTCGTTCATGCAAACATTTCCTACACAATGGTATGTAATTACTGCTCCCGATTACCTTTTGTTGTGTTTCTCTAATTACACGATGGGAGAATATAGCAGGCGTTCCATTCTTGCAGTCTGCACACAGGGCGCTCAGTTTTCGTACCTTGTCGCATATCGGAATGAGGTCGAGTATCTCACCAAAACGCTCCTGCTTAAAGTCTCCATCGAGGCCACATACATAGATGATTTTATTATGGTCTAATAAATGTTCTACAAAAGGAACGAGCGACTGGAAGAATTGTCCTTCGTTAATGAGTACGACATCAGCCGCCAGAATCTGTTCCATGATTGTGGGACCAATCGTCTTAATATTTTCAAAACTGGATAACTGGATACATGGAATCATGATTTTGTCATGTGTTGATAGCATTGTGGTATCGTAACGAGTGTCTTCTGAATGGTTGATCACTACGACTGGTGTTTTACAATATGTGAATTTTTTGTATGTTTCTAGAAGCCATGACGTTTTTCCAGAAAACATGCAACCGATGCCGAGCTCTAGATACCCATTAGGGTATAGTGTTCTGTCCATAATTAGATGGTATGTACTGTGTTGTTTATCTATGTCTATTTCTATGTGGATGATGTATCAATTTTCTTCCAGTTCCTTCTTTAGTTTTTCGTATTGGCTGTCATTAAAATCCTTTGTAGCGGCGTCCAGTTTATACCGCATCTGTTTGTATATCTCCTGATGGATTGATTCTATCTTGTACGGTTTGGCTACAGTTACTCCCATGTACTCTTTGATGATGTTCATGTGGTCGTAGTCATGCTCAATGAGTTTGTCGTTAATTTCGTCAATCGTATAATCGGTCTGTCTATGAACGAGTTCGCACAGGCGTCGGATGTCCTCGTCCGTCATCTCTTGAATGGTCGTAGGAATGGTCGTAGATGACATGGTTCGTTGTGGTACGTGTGTAAAAAAACATGAGCAACATGACGCGAATAGGGTACCGCCATAGAACAGTTGGTCCGATAAATATATGTGTTCCCGAAAAACGACATAAACAAATAGACAATGTAGGAGTATTACTATGCCACCTATTAAGAGACTACAAATAGATATGTCATCTATCATGACAGAGATTAACGAACTAGTACATACACATATTCAGAAGTCGGTACTACAGTTCAACACCGATCTCATTCGTCAGGATATCGTCGACCATAACGAGAAGATAATAGAACTAACCAACGATATGAAACAGCTTCAGATAACCCTTGCATTGCCTGGTTGTTCTCGTATCCAACAATCATCCCTACACATCAATGTCACGCTTATCCAGCAGGAGATTGAAGATCGTGAGGAAAAGAAACAGGCTCTTGAAAAAGACATGTCCCAACTCAAAGAAGAATGTGGCATGATGGAACATAAACCTAATATTGTCCTTGATATTCGCGAGATGTCTGAACTAGTTGAGGTCGCTGATACCAATAATTATTCAGTGAGTTCAAACTCGGACACCAAACGTGTGATTATGTCTATTCCTGACAAGTCAAACACAGTAATGTCTCCCGAACAAACAGCAGAGCAACCATTGATTCCTGATTTCGATCTTGATAATGAAGAGATGATAGAAGATGATGTGTATGACGAGGAGGAGTTTACATGTGTACAATGTTCGTCCATAGAACCAATAAATCAGTGCTATTTATGTGATAAGGAGAATATATGCAGTCAATGTGAGGGTCAAGGTGGCGAATACGGGAAACATGAACTTTGGATCTGTTCTACTTGTGCAAAGGAACAAGATGTCACTAACCCCGATGATAAAGATAATACACTAAAGCATAACAAGGTTGTGGAGGAGGAGGAAGAGGATGACGAAGGCGACGGAGCAAGATTTGGAGACATTATAAATAATGATGATGAGGAGGAGGAGGAGGAAGAGGAAGAAGAGGGTGTATTTGAGATTGAAATAGAAGGTGTATCCTATTTCACGACGGGTGAAGAGAATGGGACATTGTACAACATTGATGTGAATGGTGAACCAGATGAGTTTGTAGGACACTTACGAAATGGTAAGATATGTTTGGAGAAATAGGAATATTGATGATATGGTAATAAATATAGAGATAGATATAGTGATTATGTATACTATATCTATCCCATTCCATTGATGCTCATATGGAACCTGGTCCTATTAACATGTGGAGTAACAATGGCATACAACATACAGAAATATAAGAAGACTATAAAGAACCGCTTATTTATGTGGGCTGCAAATACCATCTACTACTATACGTATGTGGAACATGGTGTAAAAAAAGTCGCTTCTAAATGTGAATGGCTATATAATTGGATTCCATACTACAGTTCCCACATTGATTCGGGTAGAATACAGTTTATCAAAGGCAATAAACAGGTGATTCTAGAGAGAATCCCTAGTGAATACAGTTCCGAGTTTGATTTTGCATATTATACTATTGAAGGACGGTCATATATTCTTGATATGGATAAAATTATATATCCTCCTCATATCGATGACGCTCTGCAAAGCATGGTTGAGTTTATAAGCATATCGGTTCAGTTTAAAGATGATCCCACAGAACATGTTATATCATTGCATACAGATACAATAAATCTATACATGAATGGTAACAGAATCAATAAATATGTAGTGTGGTACTTGGTAAAATCCCAGTTAGGTATAGATATGTACGGACAGTCGTATTCCATTCAAATTATGGACCATAATGTGAACATATTGAAGTACGCCGAAGGTTGCGTGATTGTTATACATAACGATGGATACTATGTAGAACAGAGCGAGTGCGCACACGGATCTGATGAGGTCACCACATATATTCCCAAAGGGCTTAGATGAATCTCGTTAGGTAGAGTAATGGAGGTCACAAAAGCACCTTGTGATATAACACCGTCAAATGATGACGCGATGACCGAACATCATCGCCTACATAATGAATGGACTTTGTGGGCTCATCTTCCACATGACACGGATTGGAGCACAAAGAGTTATAGAAATGTACATACTGTATCAACGGTAGAAGCTACAATTGCACTGATGGAGTCATTGCCTGAGGTTCTTGTGGCCAATTGTATGTTATTTATTATGAAGAAGGGTATTATCCCTGTATGGGAAGACAAACATAACCGTACTGGTGGATGTTTCTCTTACAAGATCCCAAACAAAACAGTATATTCTATTTGGAAAGACCTCGCGTACATGTTGGCTGGGAATGTGATCAGTAAGAACAAGACCTTTGTGAATACAGTGAATGGGATCACCATTTCTCCTAAAAAATCATTTTGTATCATAAAAATATGGATGTCCACCTGCGATTTTCAAAACCCTGAACTCGTTTCGAATGAGATTAATGGGCTTGCTACTATGGGATGTATCTTTAAAAAGCATATCCCTGAATACTAAAATAATAATAATATGTAATTTTATGTAAAAATTATCTATTATTATTTTATTTTCTGCGAGTTTTTCTCTTGGATTTATCGGGTTTGGACCTTCTCGCTCTCACACTCGTTCTCGCTCTCGTTCTCGTTCTCACTTTCAACGCAATCGCAATGACAACTTCCGCAGGTTCTTGTCCCACACTCGTCGCAAATACGTCCATCGTCGGCCATATGTGTTTGTTCACCACATTCGTCGCAAGTACCTTCGCATCTACAATCTTCTCCCGTTCCACTATACATTTTCATACATAGTCCACATACCATCATATTGCAATCCCCGCACATACAATCTAAACAAGTTTCACAATAATTTTCCCCGCAACTCATACAAGATTTATTTTTATCACAATCGGAACAAGGAACACAATAACATGTATCAAAGTCCTCACTTTTACACGCCTCGCATACTTTGGTTGCGTCAGAATCGGGGTCATTTATGGTGGGTTTATCATCACACTCAGTTGGAACCGACTCGGTAACATTATCAATGTTGGTTGGTGTAGAAAATGCGCTCATTGGTATATATATATATCCTTTTCTCTATATTAGGTTTGTCATCAAATAAATATATTTAGAGACTTACGTAGGTAAACGATAACCGCTTGGTAATTTATTTTCTGCGAGTTTTTCTCTTGGATTTATCGGGTTTGGACTTTTTGGTTTTTCTTTTTCCGCCCAGTTTTCCATAAGGTCTATTCATAGTACCAGGATTTAGATTCTTCTTTGTGCGGCGCCGTCTCCTCGTTGTTTTATTCCCTCTCTTTGCGCGCGATTTCCTTCTGGTCTTGGACTTGGACCTGGACCTGGATCTAACCCGTCTACCACCAACACCAATTGAATTAATCGAAACATTGGGACTGGCAATGGGACTGGCGAACGCTAGAAGATCTGTGTCCATACTGCTCACACTACTCATACTACCAATGCTGCCAATACTACTATCATCTTCACGTGTCGTATGTCCATATGAAGAAGAACTGTATCCTGTATTGTCATTGCCAATACTAGATAATTCTCCCTGTAGTACCTCCTCCTCCTCCTCGTCATCGCTATCCAGTTCCAGATCCCCTACATCTAGGTAGTTGGTTTGATTGGCATAAATGGGTGCGATACCATTTGTCGGTATACCTAGTCCATTTATGGTTGCTTCTGCCATGATACTAAAGTAAGTAACTATACAGTACGTACATATTTTGTACTGTATAGATATATACATGTTCGCTAATCACTTAAATTGTGGTCGCTGCGTAACGCTCGCGACAATTGTGGGTGCTAGAACTGGTTCAGGATTCTTAAATATGTCGTGTGTGGGCAAGCATGTGAGGTCTGCGTTGAGTACGGGGACGTCCTTGGTCAAGTCCGATGCTCCGATACCAAATAAGAACGTCTCAATGTCTATCGGGTTGCCTGACATTTGTGTGCGGGGGATGCGCGCGGCACCCAGTCCGTTGCCTGGGCATGCGGTATTCTGTGCCTGTCCGTACTCGGTTGTTAGCAGGTATTCTTGTGTGTGAATACTCTTGTTAAGTTCGATCGCATAATTGTTGCGCGTGTTCTTGTTTCGGGTAGACGCCATTCGGGTTCGTTGATGGGGTGGCGTATATAGTATATACACTGCGGACATATTTTATTTCGCGCACGGACATGACTATTATACATACTCGCGAATTGCATCACATAACGCCTCAATATGTAATGACTTAATCTCTCCGTCACGGAAAAAGTCACATAGACAGATGTGAGTAAAAAACAATAGATCATAAGAGAACAGTATGGGAAGGACTGTGCGACGATTGTCTAAAATAGAACTAGCACCAGCCATCATGAGAATGGGTGTCACCGTCTTCTGTGTCGCAAGCAGATCCATGCATCCCGACAATGGAGATGCATCCATCACGTCAAACAATCTCGTATACTTCTCTGACTCTAGTGTGTCATCTGTTTCATCCAATCCGAACAGGTTATTCAATTCCACACCATACAAGTAGTTGGTTATATCATAGTCGTTATCGAACTCGTATGCCTCATCACGAGGTACATGCATATTCAATTTGTCTAGCAAAAGAGAATCAAACTTTGTGTCGTAGAACAGATAGGAAAGTGTCGTATCTATATTGTACCCATGGTACACGGTTCCTGAAGGTTGTTGTATTAATCCAATGTTCTGTAATATTGAATCATCAATGGATGAATGTATTTTGGACATTATGTTCGGAGATGTCTCTCTGAATATAATGATATTACTATCATTTGTCTATACTATTGTTGATTGGTTATTCCTCTAATATATATTACATTGTGTCACGGGTCATGTCACGAGACGCCATACCACCACGAATCCAACCCTTGGATGCGGATTCCTCAACACTGAATGTGGGATTATTGACGCGTTCGCTGATGCTATCAATCAATGGTGTATTTGAATGATTGAGGTAGGTTCTCTCTGACAATTGGGTAACAGATTTACGATTTGTCTCTAGATCTCCCTGTTGGAGTCTCGACTCGGCGACGCTGTCGGCGGAACCGCGGCCCAAATAAGGGACGGTCAAGAATGGGCGTTGGAACAAGTCAATCTTGGATTTGGGATGGGTCTGCAAACTACCATGAAGAAGTTCAGAACTCTCGTTCACATTGCAACCTCCAGCACCTAAATGACCCCCCTTGTAGTTTACTGCGGGCTGACTCGTTGCGAACTGGATAGGTTTGGTCATCGCACAATCTTTCATAAAATAGTTTTGCAGGTTATAGTTACATGTCTGTACGTTCTGAATTGACCTCTGATCAGTATTGCATTGATCATCACCGATGCGCGATGCATTTGCAAATGGAGAAACGGTTTCCATAGATGTATATATGGGACTAATATTATTTTTTGCACATGGTACAAAAAATAACAGATTCAATAGGCGCCCTCTCATATTTATGGAAGAATATAGCGACTATCACTCGATGAACACATGAGTACATCACCGTCCTTACATGACGGCATATTTCCGTAACAATATTGTGCGAATGCATCTTGATTATTGGATACACGCGTATTAGGCGTCGAGTGGAACTGGCGCATGGAAGCGTCAAAGTCAAAGTTTTCGCCTAAAGACCCGAACAGCTTATCCTCAATGCCTGGGAAATCCTTATTGATATCTTTTACCATTTTCTTGGCATTATCATTGATGGATGCATACACCTTGTCCTGGTATGCGGGGGGAGCCGACTTTTTGTTGGGGTTGTCTACGATATCGGTGAGAAGAACATTGGATAGAGGGTTCGTGGATGTTGTCTTACTGAAATTAGTCTTGAGTGCATTAGTTAGTTCGGCGACATTGGAGATATGTTTCTCTCCGCGATTACCGTTACTACTAAATCCCTCTGTGCCACTGGGCTCTGTCTTGTCATCTGTAGATTCGTTATCGTTATCGTTATCGGAAACGGACTCAAACAATCGTCGCCCAGTTTTTGTATAATATGAGTGAATGAACACGATACCAATAACCGTGATGAGACCTGCGAACAGTGCGCGTATCGAACCCGCCATGCGATATCCTACAATAGCTAGCACAATGGCGAGACGAGTGATCGCATTCAGTTTATCGACGTAGGACATTGTGCGTCCAGGCCACATGTGTCTTATGTTATCTCTGCTTATCAGTATTCCTGGGCTACTTGTCCAAAATATCGACATGAGTCTGGTAGTTCTGTTTACTTATATACTACCCTCTTTTTTATTTTTTTGATTTATTCTTCTTCTTCTTCGATGATGTAGATGTGGATTGGGTTGCATCGGATTGTTGGGATAGAGGCACTCCACTATCCTCAAATAGATCCATTAGCTCATTATCAGTGAGTGGGGGCGGACCAGCTTCAATTGCCTGCTGCATCTTCTGTAAAGCAATCATCTCTTGAAGTTTCTTCTTCTCAATGCGTTGCTTCATCTGTGTGATCTGGTTCGTGCGCTTTACTTGTCCCTCAACTGCGTTCTGGTCGATCTTTTGACCAGGTCCACCACCCATTAATCCACCCATCATTCCTGCTAAGTCAGCCATGCCACCGCCACCACCACCGCCGTCGCCACCACCCATCATACTACTCACCATGCCAGCCATGCCCGCCATATCTGGCTGTCCAGTACCGCCACCCGTCATACCACTCATCATCTCTTGTATGTTTCCCATTCCAGGTACGTCCTTCATATTCTGTAAGATGTCTGTGGCCTCCTTCATCAGGTCTTGTTGCTGAAACTCACCCGACTTCATTTTTGCGTCCAGTTTGCCAGTCACGCTAGATATAAGGTTCATAAACTTTCCTGGGTCATTGAACATCTTTTTGAATACGTCGGTCACGTCTTCTGTTCCATCAAAATCACCCATGTCCAGACCATTTGCAGTCTCTTCAGCAATCTCCTGTGCGAGCTCACCCAATTTGCCACCCATGAGACCATCAATCTGAGCCTGTATGGCATTTGCGCCACTAGGTGGTCCACTCGGGTTTGAACTTCTGTCACTGGTATCATCAGAACCCTCTTCGGGACCAGACTTTGTAGCAGTAGAAGCGTCAGATTTGTTTAGGTCAAATACGTTCTGGATACTCTCAATCGTTTCTTGTAATTTGTTCTTGATGTTGTCCTCCGACATGCTGGCGAACATGCGCTTCATGTCCTCACTCATTGTATCGTTCTTCACTGTTCCCACGACAGACAATAGAACCATTTGTAGGTACTTCCAAATAGCGGTGTGTGTAGAATCACTGACATCGTCACAGTTCCATATGAACTTGAAACTGATCCCAGGTAGGAAATCAACATTGACTGTGGATTCTTCCGAAAAGATATCTTCACGTTGGTAAATGATGTCAGTGAATCGTGCAGGGTATACATTCATACAGTGTGCGAACAGATTCACTACTTGAGGGCTCGTGAAGGATTCGAACCCCCACCATTTCTTGATGACCATATCGTATTCTGGGAACGTGGTAGATATAGCAGAAATAAAATCTTTGATAAGTTTTGCAAACTCGTCAGGAATCTCTGGCATCGACGAACAAATCTCTGCATCGCCATCATCGTCACCCGAATCCAACTCTTCAACCCGTGAAATAACGTCGTCTGTATGTATAAGCTCGGTCTGTGCAACGTCTTCCAAGATGTCGTCAAGAGATGTCATGTTATCCATGAGCTGACCGATTTAGTTTAGATACTTGCATTATGCTTATACTCTTTCCATCACAGCAATTGATGATATGAACCATTAGGTCATATTATCATTCAACTCTTTCAGACCACCTATTACACCAGCGAACATTGTTCATGTACTACTAAACTATGGTGCAAAATACATATCGCATATCTTTTTCAGGTTCTGAAGATATTTCATGGTCTTTGCCTGGTTATCGGGGGACATGAGTTTGACGGGTTCACGCATACGATTGATCGCATTGACCACTTGGGAGGAGTTGTCCATGTTGGTAGTATCTGAACCATAGTCCTTCTCCATGAAAAATTCAAGTTCACCACGTTCAATCTCGCCTGCATATTTGGACGACACATATTCATTCCATATACCAATAATGAGCCGAGGGTTTGCTTTTCGCAACATGGTCATTGATTTACTCGCAGTCAATACATCAATATTATCAGGAAATACATTGACGATGTCTTGGATGAACTCCGCGAAATGGTCATTGAATGCCTTTTGTAATGTTTGTTTTGCTGGGTTCATATACCATACTTGTACGCATTAGTCTATATCCTTTATTCTGACAAACATGTATATGTCGCTGTCCCCTACCGCTTCTGTTGTTGTTGTTGTTGTTGTGACATTTGTCCCACATCGTTATCACGCATCTGCATGAGTTGTTCGACCGTGGTCGGCTTTTGTGCATGTCCTTTGTACTCGACCTCATCCGCGGGCGTCTGCATTTGCTGCCCCTCGTTGTCCAGACTCACATAGTTGTACATCTGTCGCATACCACCCGTCCCCTTTGTACTGAGTTCATCGGAGCCCATATCCAGGAAACTGAAATTATCAGACATGACGCCTAGACCTGATGACTCACCTGAGAATGAGAATGCGGACGGTTCCATGTTGTTGTTCGTGCTCTGTTTCACCGACTCCTGTACCTGGGGGCGAATATGCTTGTATATATCGTCGCCGTACAACACCTTGTAGTTCTCATTTAGTAGGAGCACGGCTGGGACGTTTTGAATATTCTCAGGCATGATGATTTTCTCACCATTGTCCATGATAATATAGGTCCGACCCGTCTTGGGGTCCTGAAGACGTTTATCGATGCATATAAAGTGAAGCGATGCTTGCATGTTATTTGTGGTCAAGAACCCCAATAACTTCTTGGAGTGTTCACAGTATTTACTATAGTACAATATGCTGTTACTGCTCATTGTACATGTCAATGCTCATTCATCTAAACCGTTTGATTTGTTTTTTGGATCATCATTTTTAGATGGATTGATTTGATTTGTGAGTATGGTAGATTCCTGAACAAAATTGACACATAGTTAATACATATTAAATAGGTAACCATATATAAGAGACAATGAAGGTATCCAACGTCGTAGAGAACAACAACGAGACAACGTTCGTGCTGAGCGACGTAGACAAAAGCATCGCAAATGCGCTCCGTCGCATCATGATGTCGGAGATCCGTTGCGTCGGTATGCGCACCACGACGCATGACAATTGTGATGTGAAGTTCACCGTAAATACTTGCCGATTTAACAACGAGATTCTCAAACAACGCTTGTCATGTGTTCCCGTCCATATCACGGACATGGATACACCCATTGACCAGCTTATCTTGGAATTGGACGTATGCAATAACACCGACGAATTCATGAATGTGACCACACAACACATCAAGATCCTGAACACAAGCACTAATAAATATCTGAGCGAAGATGACGTGCGTGAAATCTTCCCCCCGAATCCCCAGACAGGCCATTACATCATCATCTCGCGTCTGCGTCCTCGTCTAAGCGCCGATGTGAGTGGAGAACATGTCGCATTCACTTCTACTCTTTCCTTTGTAGATGCCACCGAAAACAGCATGTTTAATGTGGTATCAACTGCCTGCTATGGAAACACCCCTGATGCTGCGAATGTGGCAATGCAGCGCAAAATCAAAGAACAAGAGTTGAAGGACGAGGGGAGAACATCAGAAGATGTCCAGTTTGAACTCACTAACTGGGATTTACATGGTGCACAGCGTATCTACTTGCCAAATAGCTTTGATTTCACCGTGAAAACGGTAGGTGTGTTCACATGCAAGGAGATTCTTCAGCGTTCTTGTGACCGATTGATGGAGAGGATATCCAATCTACATACGTTGCTTGACACCGATTCAGTCGTTATTACGGAGACATCTAGCACGATTGCTAATGGATTTGACATCAAACTCCATGGCGAGGACTATACTATCGGTATGCTAATGCAGCACCTACTATATTCGTTGTATTATGAGAACGCAAAGACGATGACGTATTGTGCTGCAAAGAAGCTGCATCCACACGATGCATTCATCTTGGTCAAGATTGGATACACCGAAGAGACAGCGAGGGGGCGTGTGATTGAAAACCTGAAGGAGGCGCTACAACAGGGTAGTGACGTATTCCAACGTCTGCGTGAAATGTTCTAGTTGAAAATATTGAAGATCAACCAATGTATATGCGACAATGCATAGACATAGTCACATATATTATTGTTTTTTTTAGGATTTATGTTGTGATGATATATGGCATATATGCCATATATCATATTATCATATTACAGTTCATGTCTTTCTATTTTACCACAAACATGGTATTGAACAGTAGAGGCGTATCCAGTTCCTTCACATACTGTTCCACATCTGTGGAATGAATACTGCGTCGTCTGTTGTTGTTGTTGTTGTAGAGTTGCTTGTATATTTCATGAATCTTGTACATATGTGTGCGGAAATTAGCAGGATACTCCTTCAGTGGTTTGGTCTTAGAGATATAACAATCGCGATATAATGCGTGCATACAATGTGTATAGTCTTGTAGCAAGTGCGTGTATTCGTTGAATAACTCGAACTGTTCGGGGTAGTAATGTAGGTATTCATGCACCCGATCCTGCTTATATAAAACCAAATACAGGAACCGCATGTCGGCGAAGTTTCCACGCAACTCCTTCACGAAATTGTACTCTTCTGGTACGATCTTCGTCCGCAAGTTCGTTATCGGGCAGCGCAATACGTATCCTTTTGTCAGGGTTCCATCTGACGAATGTCCGCTGACCCTTTTCTCAAGATTCTCATAGCTGTCCAGCATGAACAACTGGGGATACTTGACAGACGATCCATCAAATGCTGGCATGTTCATGTAGGTTGAACGATTTACCACATTAATAGTGTATTTATTTGTATCGGTTTCGTCGTCATCAACATTTATGGGAGGAGCGTTTTCGTCGTCATCAGTCGTCGGTATCGTCTCTGGGACGGTTTCCGTTTCCATATGTAACACATCGGTCAGATACAGCTCAGGTTCGTTCACGTAAGACACTATTCTGTTTTCGGGGTGGCGCAACACAAAACTGTAGCAGAACGTCTTGTCTAGTTTCTCTACCACGATATTTGATGCCTCAAACGTTTCCCAGAACATGTCGGCAAAGTTTCGCTGCACATTATGATTCGTGTAGCGGTAAAAATGGTTATGTGCACCCAGACTCTTCCGTGTTGCGATGCGCCATCCACCTCCGACGACGTCCTTGTCGGGGGTATGATCCTGTGGTGTGCGTTCGTCCCAAAACAGGTTTATCATTGTCCCATCTATGAACTCTTCTGTAATGAGATTACTTAGGTTGGGAAGTTTCTCTTTGAACCCATCATAACTCATCGACTTAGTAGGTGCAATACATACAACCTTGGAACTCGCATTAAAAATAACAGACCGAAATAATCCAATACTATTCAATGTATTATTGTTTGCCCTGTCCTTCTTGTACGTGACTACGCGGTATGAACCTTTATCCTCGGGACACCTAAACACGTTTACCTTTTTCAACCATTGGTCATTATCGTTGTTCTTTAGCATCGCCTCGTGCAGCAAATAAGGTGGTGCATTGTATGCAGAAGATGTATCCTTTGAGTTCATGGTATCTGATAACCTAATAGGTCTATTTCTCTCTATACCTATTGATATGACTTGAATGGTGGTCGAATATGTATTCTTGTTGTTGGTGTCACATATAAGTAAATGAGTACAGGCGCTGCATATTATATCTGTAGTAAATATAGGAATGGCTGACACCACCAATATAACAACTACAGCGTCCACTGCATCATCGGGAACTACTAGATCCGCGCAGTTGAAACTATCCGATGTAGTTCGGTTCGTGGCTCCAGAAAACGAGCTATTCCATAACCAGATTTTCTTCATTGATTACATCGATGTTGATATAATAGTTGTGGTGAATATTGACACCATGACCACACTCAAACTGAGGATACATGAGAATGGTGTATTAGGAGACGGGACAATTACAGAGGTTATTGTGCTGTCTAGAGAGAAACTAGAGGGATATGCGCGCCAACATGGACTTCTCCCTGGGAAGTGGATTGACGTATACTTTGACGGTGATACGCCATCGGTGCTCACAGGCGAGATCACAAACATTGAGTCAGACATGATCGAGGTGCGCGTATACTCGGAGTCAGATTCTGAACCAGAGTACCTGTACTTCAATTTTGAATACAAGGGACTCCCTCAAGACGTTCATATAAACCGTATTGAATTGCGAACGGAGCCATCAGTAACCATACCAGAAGACAGTGCTGCTATGCTACTGAATACTATGATTGCCGAAGAGGGTGAAGAGGAGCAAAAGAACGGTGAAGAAGACCAAGAAAACCAAGAAGGCGAAGAAGGCGAAGAAGGCGAAGAAGGCGAAGAAGGCGAAGATCAGTATAATGACGATCATGCGAGCGACAGCGATATGGAGGACGGCGAAATCCGCGACGACGCCGAGCGCGAAAGACGTCACCGAAACCGTGCCGATAAGACGATGGCTTTGGATAAAGGTGAAAGCGAGGAGAAGGATGGTGAGAATAAGTCCAGTGCTCCAGCGAGAAATAAGGCCAAAATGCGTGAGTATATCGTGTTGGCCTCTGAGCGCAAAATAGGAGCGCCGCTAGACGAGGTCAAGACGAGAAGAACTGTAGATAAATCAAAGGAACGGTACACGCTCGCGGCACAGGCCGACGATCTTTTGGACGACCTCGTCATGAAGCAGGAGAAGGGTGCACGCACCTTTAGAAGCGCCAATGACCTTGTGACCGAGGTTGAACGGTTCAAACAATTACGTGAGACGTTCTCTCTGATGGACAAGTACTTCAATGTGACAGGATCAAAATTAAACACTGCTGACTGGAAGCCACTTGTCGATGACATTGTGCACATGCGTCACAACTTGTTGTGGGTGGTACCTGTCACGAAGAACGTGAAGACCCTTTATGATGTACCTGTGCCCGATGATGAGGACATCGAGGACGTGCGCAGCATGGATATAATGACCGAAATCAATGTGGATATTCCTGGAATCGTGGAGGCCTACATGCGCGGTGCGCACAACGACTCGGTCAATAAGTATCGTCAGTATCTGACGGGGATGGCCAGTACGTTCTCACCCTTTGGAGAACCTGACGTGGAGGACCACAAGATCATTGGATCGGTCGTGGCACAGACGAAGCAGTTCACATTGGTGAACAACCTGGGAAACTTTAGGTCGTCCTGCTTCTCGGGAACGGAGCTCACGACGACCCGCATGGTACATCAACAGTATGTTGAACCACATCTAATACCTGTTACAAGGGACCCTAATATGAACAAGGTAGAGAGAACTCATATGATTGCTGCCGACACGGGGGACGTCATGGCGATCCGTTCTATCATGACACTACCCTACTCCATCGTCCGCTTCTCTGCAACGGGGCGCACAGCATCAACCATCGCAGATAAGTGTCGCGGCGCACAGATGTACTCAAACTACTTCAAGACATTGGGACGAAAGACAAAGGTGCACACTGTTATGATGGATGATACCTCATCTGCTTCGTCTGTGCCAGGACTGAGTCTGTACAACAGGGCCACTTACAACAACTTCACCAACTACCAGATGAGCGCAGAACTCCATGGATCTGGATTTGAGAAGTATGTGGATACCATTGTGCCGACGACGAGACAACTAATTGATACCGTGTCCGACGACGCGTCAGGTAAGATGTGTTTCCATGATTTTGTTTCCTTACTAGAACCATACAGTGTGTATTCGAATGATCTCACCTATTCAGATTACTCCACTGTCCAATCCCTTGTTGATCGCAATATCAGTCAGTTCGTGAATGTGAAGCAGAACGGTTTGAAGATGTATAGTCGCATGAAGACTATGCCACACTCCAATCAGTTCTCATCGACATCACTGACCAGTATGGCATCTGAAGTGTTGAACACCATACTCATGGACAAATATAACAAGATGGGATTGAACTACTCTAGTAGCGAGATGTTGTCCAAGATGATTCATTTGGACTATGGACGTCTGCTCACCGACATGATGTCGCGCAGTTCGGTACTCATTCTTGTACATGCTAATATTGATAAGATGATGGATACATTGCAGGACACAGGCAGTGAAGGTGAAAGTAGTGGTAAAAAAGGCACAAAAACCTCGGGAGAGGAGAATGAGTCGTCACCCACCTGTAGTCTAATTGTGATGGCAAAGCAGTACTTCTCCCAAGCTGAGATGGAGCGCGACAACAAGACGATGATTTTTTTTGACAATCGTTACGACGATACGAATTATAGCATGTTGGTGAAACCGAAGGAACCGTTCACTAACACGGTGGAGAAGTTCGATGCCGAACGCACACAGATGACCGCTGAGGATTTTCACGCATTTATCCACAAGAAGGTGCGTGGTGTGCGCTCTAACACGGTATCCGATTCTGAGATAGACCATTTGACAGATACGCTCATCACGGGCAAGCGCCGCGTGCGCGACGGCGACTACGCGCTGTTACAGTCCGACGGCGAGCCCAGCTACTTCAAGCGTGTGGGAGACGTGTGGAAGCTGGATGAAGCGATGAATGACCGCCTGGTCACGGACAATACGGCTCTCAATTGCAACCTGGAACCAGGGTGCGTGTATGTAGATGACAACGCGGGACAACAATGTTCACCCGCAAGCGATGTCAAGAAATCATTGCACGCCAACATATTGAAAGAGATTGTGGGTCGGTTCGATGAGCGGTATGCGATCACGATGGAGGAGTTACTGGACTACTTGATTGCACGCATTGAACGCAGTGACTACCTCATTGACCTGTTGAAGGCGAGACGTGTGCGTGAGATCTGTAAATACGACTTGCAGCAGTACACGATTGGTGCCGAACTGGCATCGAGTGGTATATTGTCGTCCGAAATGGATGCCGTCTCCCCACACATGGACCTCAAGCAGCGCATCTTGGCGCAGAAGGATCTGGGGAAGAAGTACAGCGATCTTCTCTACTTCATCACACATTACACCGAGGAATGTATTGATGGTGGCGACGGTGGAGAGAACGCTGAGCGCTGGCGCTACTGCAAGACCACCAAGAAACGATTTCTACCAGTGTTCATGCACGAGCTAGCGGTCGCATGGGCGGAGGACGGTGGCGATTATGATCGTGTGTCATACCGTAGCACATTACAGCGTCTCATTCGCGAGATCGGTGCGGAGAGCGACGACGGTGCATCATGGGTGGATAAATATAGCGGCGAAGTGATTGTCAAGAAGGATTTTGACACCGAGGAGGGATACGGCGACAACGGTCGCAAGAGCGTAAGCCGCTCTATCGGCGAGGAGGATTTGGAGACACGATATATGAACGACATGCGCAAGGCACATGCTACGGTGGTGAAATACTCCACACCTGAGACAAAGATCATGTATCGCGTAGTCACCGCATTGGCGGGGTTCATGAGCATCAGTCTGAGCACGCAAACGGAGTTCATCATCAAGATCGCATCAGCCACGCTCATGACGCCAGGGGTATTGCCATCCGAAGCCGACCACCAACGGGCCTCGGCCGCCAAGGCGACCGAGGGCAAGAAGACGCGTACGTATGAGAACGTATATCACGAGACCATCATGTACCTCACCTTGGCTGCGGTGCTCATCGGTATTCAGACCTCGGTACCGTCGGTGGCCACGAAGAAGACGTTCCCTGGGTGCATTCGGTCCTTCTCAGGCTATCCCTTCGATGGCGATGGTGACACTACTGGTCTCGCTTACCTCGCGTGTGTGGCGCGCAAGGGTACGGCGTCTAGTGGTGTATGGAGTGTGCTGCGCCGTAAATCGCCCGAGAACATCATGCAGATGATCAAGAAGTTTACCGATACGTATTACCTCACGAATCTGGACGTGAAGGCCAAGATACAAGAGAAGATTGACTATTTGATAACCAATCCAGACGACACGATGCCCGCTGAGAACCGCGTGGAGCACTGGACGACTTTCTTGCCCCCACTCACAGTGGTTCGTCAGCCCCGCTTAGAACCCGTGGTCAGTGGATACAGAGACCTGCTCATCTCGGACATCAAGATGGGGAGCATGGACCAATGGGCCAAACTGAACGTATTGCAGGGCAAGATTGTACAGTTCGCTCTGTCTGTGCAGGTTGGTGTCCAACAGATTATCAATGAGGTGAAGGGACATCGTGTGGGCGGAGATGAGCTATTTATTGATGAGTTCGGAGCTGGTGTGTCGGAGAAACAGAGCATGGGGACAACGCAACTCCAATACTTCTCTCATTTAAATGGCGACATTCCTCGTAATGAAATTATCGTTCGCTCATTGGAAGGTGTTGTATCGGATGTGAATCGCCTGTCCAAGGCGCTCCAGATTTTCTGCGGTATCAATGACAAAGTTCCTCGCGCGCCTCTGCGCAACGACTACAGTGAGGAGACGATTTATCGCGCATTCATCTCTATTTGTCGTTTCAATCGTCAGACGATATTGGATCCTGACCTGTTAGCGATCTGTTCGGGCAAGCCTGAGAACTTCTCTGCGTCAGATACCATTTCAGAGAAGATCCGTAAGCTGAAAGATGACGGCAAGGTGTATGATGGTCCGTATCTGGAGAAACTTCTACGAACGAATGGATTGAAGCACAGAGTCGATGTGCAATATGACGCAGAAGTGATCACACAGGTACAGCATCTGCGCAATGTGATGGAGCAGTGTCGTGCCAAAGATACATTTAGCAATACAGGTTCCGATTTGGGTGAGCTCATGCGGCACCTAGATATCGTCCTGGACACCTTTAATTACGATACATATAAATCGTCTCCCACCGTTCGCGCGCTGCGCAACTTCTTATCGGGGCGGAGTGACCGCATGCGAACGCAGATCACAGAGTTTATTAGCGACCACGTATCCATGTCGCCGTCGCAGACGAAATCAATGAACACCTTCTTACGTAACCTGTCCTCATGGGAGGAGGATGAGGGTGGTGACACAAAGGCTGGACACATGCAGAGCAGTCCCTACTACAACCTGTTCGCCTTTATCAATACGTATATTCGCAATCTTACCACAGTGTTCCCTGACATGATTCAACACAAGGTTGATCATCAGACCACACTCACCTATGCTACGGCAAAGCGTCTGTCTTTATCGCGCAACGCCGTGGATGCGATTAACTCCAATGTGTTATCGGATTACCATGCACTGGAGACGTTCTATACCGAACCGAGCATCGATAATGTATTGACTTCTATTCAGAACAAGTGTGACACGATCCGACAGATGGCGGAACACACGCCCTACTTCACCGAGATCCCGACGAACGGTGCGACCATCGTGTCTGTGTTGGATAAGACGACTTGTCGTATGTTATTTGAGTATTACATGCTCGCAACGATGCATTCCTATGTGGAACTGGCTCAGGACGAGAAGATGTTGAATATAGATGGTGGAGAGACGGAATACAGCGCCGACGATCTGCGCCGCCGCGCCGATAGCGGGCTTCCGTCTATTGATCCAGGAGTGTATATGAGCGATATGAAGAAGATGCAGTCCACGACTGCGCGACTGTTGTTCCAATACGTGCGTGTGATGCAAAACCATAAGGATGCTGTACAACCTGCGTATCTTTCCATCATGGATACCAATTTTAAGATCAGAGAAGGAGAGAAGGAGCGTATCACCTGGAAGCTGGAACACATGACAGACGAGGAACGCGATTTGGACAATATCATGAAGATAAATAAGCAGGGTGTATGGGGCAAGGGGTTACAAAAGGGATTGACTATGCACGTGATAGAGTCGTACGACGACGAGCGAGAGTTTGCCGATAAAATGCAGGAGATTGAGCGGGATATCCGCTCCACCAAATCGGGCGTCGTTGATGAGAACTTGGAACAGTTCAAGGATGATTATTTAGCCGACTTGGATCGGGAAGTGGACGAGGGAGAGGAGTTCAATATATCACGGTTCCGCGGCGACGACGCCGATGGTGACCCGTATGGCGAGGAGAACGACGACGAGGACGAATGAGCTAGTTATAGTTGTCGTAGTAGTCCTGATTCGCGGTTTTTTATCGGCGTAGAGTATAGCTATAGTATCGTCGTCGCCCACAAATGAACCATCGCGAGATTATAAAGAATCCTACTTACTCTGCCATCTTCTTGTTCTCGGGTCTATTCCTAATAATCATCTATGGTGCGCCCCATCTCATGTTCGAAGACGATGGTAGCATCCGTCAGTTCGGTATAGGCTTTAGAAAAAAGACAATCGTTCCATTATGGCTACTCTCCATCATTTTGGGTATCCTGTGCTACATGTTTGTGCAGTTCTACTGCTTGAAACCGTTTCTATGATTACAAAGAACGAACAATAAAGAAGGTGAACGGATAAATATGTAAAAAAGAATCACGAGGTACATTATAATTACATACCTGTTACAAAATGAGTTGTTTATTCAACAGTATGAGCTATTTTCTTCCCATATCAAGTGGGCAAATTCGTTCCGAGATTTGCGACTACCTCGCAGCCAATCGGACACTTATTGATGGCATTGAGACTCGTCTAATCCTGGACATGGACGGTGGTACCGACTACGTGACCAAAATGCGAAGCACTAGTACCTGGGGTGGTGGTATTGAGATCCAAGCCGCATGCAACATATGGAAGACACGGATCGTGGTGCGCAATATGTGCAGAGCACCGCTGTCCAACATCGAGTTTGTGCCCGCCACGACCGCTCCAGATAAGACCATGGAGTTCGAATGGACAGGAGGACACTATGAGCCCGTGCGCAAATAGTCGTATTGTAAAACATAACACGTGATCGTGTTATGTTTGTATTGTTGTGTATATGGTTGGATTATTATCCGAACGAACTAACTGGTATATGTCACTGCTTCCTTCTTCTTGTTGGACGCCTCAATGGCGTCTTGTTTCTTGTTGAACTTGTCAGTACGTTCGCGGATATCTGCCACAGATGTTCCGCATGTCAGTTCGGCCATGTTCGTCTTCACGACCGTAATTAGTAGAACCATGGTATAGATATACCAGCACGCCTCGCCGATATTGTCTTTTAGAACCACGTTCTCCAACAGTTTCGTCTTCAGTTCCGTTTGTGAGGACGGGTCCTTGTACTCGTCTTTCATGATGGGTGTGAGCATGTTCCAAAAGTCAATGAAGTTGGATGGAGTTATCTGGTTCACCATGAGACTGGTGTTCCCAACGATTTTGAGAACTGCATCTGATGCCAGCATGAGTTTGGTCTTCGTTTCATCCTCGCTTTCACCAGGGGCAGAATCGTCTGCGGATAGTTCGTTTATCTTGGCATCGGTGTCGCTGGACCCTAAGAGAGTTACTAGAATGTCGTTGGAGGAGTTGGCCACCGCGTAGTAGCCGAACACATTGGAGAACGCTCCTTTGAATCCTGGAAATACGATGAGTGAGATCATCACACTTCCCATGATGATGAACCATGGGATAAACGTGGCACTGAAAACGGTGCCGAAGTTTTTCAAAAACGATCCTTGGCATTTGGCTTGGTATCCTATCGTGTTGAACACGACCTGGATAATAATGATCAATACCAATAGAATACCCGTGGCCGTATAGGTGTTCGTCATGATCTTCCCAAACTTCTCTGGGTCTTCAAGTGAATCCAGTTTGATCACTGGTTTGATGAACATGAAGTATAAAGTGTACAGTATTAAGGTAAACATGATAGCTGTTGTGCTATTGTCGGTGCTCTTTTCAGTCGTTCCCGATTTTTCTGCCATGACTGATTAGGAGAAGGAGGGTGTGTCTAATTTACAAGGATATAATAAAAGGAGGGTGTACTACCCAATATGGACATGGATATGTACGCAGACGTCGGTGGCGCACCCAGACTGGTCGAGCCAGGTATGCGGTACTTCTTAGGCGAGACGCTGGACAACTGTGCCAAGTTCAAAAAGAAGTATTACAACGATATGATGAACTGGACGATCGCTACGGTAATTGTGTCATGTATTTCCGCGTTCCTGTATTACAAGTACAAGGGTAAGCCCACCCCGTCGCAGAAAATGCTAAAGGAGCGGGAAAAACAACACTACATTCTCTCGCGGATCCAGAATTACCAGGAAGATAAGAAGCGTCAGACCCATGCGAACATAACGGGTCTTCCTTCCTGGGAGAACGAGTATGATGCGGTGTAAAAAAATAATTACGTACTACATATACAGTATTACAGCCTGAATCATGGCTTCTTCATCGGCATCGGCATCAGCATCAGCAGCATCATTATCAGCAGCATCAGTAGCATCAGTAGCATCAGCATCGTCAGGAGAACCAGAGCCTGTCATCACGTCTCAACAGAAGTACACAGATGCACTACACAGATACTATAAGTACAAATCCAAATATGAACAAGGTATCTCCGCCAAGAAGGCAACGATTAAGAAGACACCCGTTTCGGTGAAGGAGAAACGAGCGATGTTTCACAAGTTTGTCCCTGCATGCGTGAGTTGTGGTCGGAACGTGGGGTCCACATTCGCCACTGTCGCTACCCAGTCAGACGTTACACATACAGCCAAATGTGGGGACACTAAAAACCCGTGCCAACTAGATATGGAGTTGAAAAGTGACCACGCGTTTGATATTCGTAAGGATCGTGCGGAAGAGATAGAAACCATCAATGTCTATGGAGAGCAGATCATTAAGTTGACCAACGATGGTATGTTCGGATATATCACGTCGGATGAGGTGTATGACCGCCATGAGGCGTACGAACAGGAACGAGTCCAACTGGACGCAATTCGCAAGAAGCTGAAGGAGAACCATGGTTTTATGGGCGAACTGGACGCCACGTATGCGTTGGTTGCCGACAACAAGAATAAGCAACGAAAGCTACACGAAAGGAACGACCTACTCAATGAGCATGTGGCGATCATCAAGGCTGGTGTCATTGAGTACACACGTACAGGCAACCGTCAGATGCTCCGCGACAACGTACATCTGTATGTGAATGAGATGCGTGCTAATATCGATATGATAAACCACAACAAGTATGCACACATGGATGTGGAGTATATACCGAAGTTGAAGGAGTACGTGTTGCGTCAAGACATTGCAGCACCAAGTAGTTGGTTATTGGACGACATGGATCCAGAGGTGACACGGTTCTTCATCGGTAAGAAACTTACTTACCCCGTCAATAACAATAAGGGTGATAAAGGGGCTAGAAACACGGAACTCGCGCCGTCCGCGATCCCTCGTATAGATTCGGAAACCGAGTTCGATACGCCCAACTCCAACTCCAGTTCGTATCATCCCAACTCCAGTTCGTATCATCCCATCTCGTCGGAAAACCTCAACGCTCCCAACTCCAACTCCAGTTCGTATCATCCCGCATCGTCTGGAAGTATCGTCACGCCTCCCTATCCATCGTCTGGAAATACATACATACCCCAAACCCCACCCTATACCCCCCCACCCTATACATCGTCCTCCAACGACGACGACGACGACGACGACGACGACGACGACGAAGACGATGAAGAAGACCTCCCGCGCCTGAATATCGGATCTCTCATTGATTCGTCTTCAGACGACGGTGCTGTGCCGCCTCCACCACCACCACTCGATGAAATGAGTACTAGTAGCAGTAGCGGTGTCGCCCCCCCACCACCCCCGTCCGATCAGATAGATTCAAGTAGTTCAAAATAGCCGATCATCCATATTCAGAACCTGTCAAGAATCACAATAAAATGTGGCGATATAGTAGAGTGAATATATAACCATACAATGAGTGAAAATCTCCCCCCCCCCAACGAATTTTACAATGGCTCGGTCTCCGATTGATAAATATGAACCCTCCGCAAAGAAGCCGGAAAATGAAGAATCTCCGCGAAGTGTAACGGCTACCGCGTCACCGACACCGCAAACAATTTCACCAGAAGCAGAGAACAAGGGCCAGAAGGGGGTATACATAAATATTACAGGTGATTTGAGGAATGCTAGAGGTGTAAGCCAAGCCGCCAAAATACAAAGAGATAAGCTTGCTAGGGAAATTGCTGATAAGAAAAAGTTTGGACATATGGAAAATATAGGACTTACATTCGGTGGTCGTCGTCGGAGACCTGGTCACAAGACCACGCGACGAAGAAGACGTGTTGTGCATTCTAGAAAGTCTAGAAAACCCAGAAAGTATATGAAGTCCAGAAAACCTAGGAAGTCCAGAAAATCCAGGCGTGTCAAAAGATAGACACACAGTCTCAAGATCAATACATAGAAGCGCATACCGCGTCTATGTATTTAGGTGTTGTTGTTCATCGGTGTATAACTAAGCCATGAACGATATCCCACAGTTACCCGATACGAAATGCAGTATGTTGTACTTCTCCTCAAAGATTGTCAGGTCATAATTGTAGTCGTATATCTGCCACGTGGGTTTATTTATTGCAACGAGTGCGCCCGTGTTTGGATCACATATTGCCAATGTCTGTGCGTTAGGATCTAGGGGCGGTGCGATAGTGATAATCTCAATCTCAATGGTCTCAAACGATGAGAAGTTCGCTGCACCACTAGGCTGTGTCGTATGTGGCGCATCGTTCAGTGAAAAATTATAGCAGTAGAGTCCATTCTCTGCGTTCCCTGCGTTACGTGCATACTTCTCTGCGTACTCAAAAACCACTGCAGGTTGAATATTCTCACGATAGTTCCCGTCAAATAGGATCGCCATGCTTTCCATGATATCCCGCGTGTTAGCGATCTTGTAGTCACCTGTCACGTACCAACCAGTCTGTTTCCCATTGGCGTTCACTCCTGGACCGACATACAGTTCGTCTATGACACCGTTAGGATGCATACGGATAATCGGATGCGTGATGGGTGTGTATTCAGCGATCGTCGTGGTCGGTGCGGGAGTGATATCGTATGGCATATAGTTGTAAGGCCAGTTACCGCGATTAGACCACTCATTGCGCATATGGACGTCATTACGACGAAACGAGAGCATGAATCCTGTTGTTAATCCATGAGTCTCCAGTTCAAACTTTTTTGTCCCTGCAACATTTTTCATGGTATGTTCGCGTACCTGCTTGATCAGATATTTCTGTTCCTTGGTCGCAAACAGACGCTGTTCGTCCTTTGACAGGAAACCGTATGTACAGAGAAGATGAACGTCCGCATTCCATCCTGTGCGACGGTCGTCATACGATTCCAGTTCTAACGCTACGTCGGGTGGTGTTTGAAGGAATCGGTAGAATTGCATATATTGTAGATTGAAGTTGGGTGCGATGTACGGGTAGTTATTCTCACTGTCTAGTACGTCGCGGATTTTAAACAGCTGTTGAATGGGACGAAATGTCACATGCACGTGCATTTCGTTGTATTGTAGACTTACTAAAGGCACCGCGCTCTGTGTTTTCTGACAGAACCATGCGTTGAGGGGGATGAGCAGCTGGCGACCACGGATGGAGGGCTCAGCGCCGTTCTGCGACTCCGTATAAAACGCGTTGGGATACACATTGACTCTGGATCCCGAATTGGCTGGGTCGTTGTTCTCGGGTATGTGTCCCGACATTTTGTAGAATAGTTCGCGTTTGTCGGCAGGGAGGTCGCGCTGCACCATGGCCAATAGGTATTCGCCGCTGTACTCCTGGATCGTGAAGTTACCACAGGTGATGGATATGTTTGCGATCATCATGGCGCCTATGTGGTCAATCCATTTGAACTCGTAGGGTATCCATGCACCCGTATTAGTCGCGGGATCAATATCGTTCGTTTTAGGAGGCATGATGGGTGACCAGATATTGGGCAGGGTGACAGATACGCATGCGTCCATGAGCAGGTCGGCGTATCGTGGAATCTTAAAAGACATCTTCGTCTCTTCGCTCATACGGAGGGTTCGTACGCCATCAAAGTCGACTCGGAACCGCTGTAAAGCGAAATTGGTATATTTGCTGTATGCCACTTTGAAAAATGTTTTGCTTGGATTTCCCGTTAGGATCACGTCTTTGTCTCCATGTTTTGATATTTGCATGAGACCTCCTGGCATGATCTGATTTGTCTTACTGTACTCATACATATAATATTTAAGCCGTTGCAAAAATAACCCCTTGAGCTAAGTGTTATTACACTGACGAACAATCAAAAATAAGATATTTCAAATGTTCATGGGAACATACCTTTGGTCGGACGAAGATCAAATAAAAAATGTCTCGGTACCGTAGACAGGTAAGTAAATCCAACTGACTACAATATGAGTGATGCATCAACACCAATATTACCAAAAGACGCTGGAGCCGCCGCATTTAACTCAGTGAAGGACGGAATCAAGAACATGAAAAAACAGTACATCGTCGGTATGCTCATATTTGTGATGGGTCTCGTCTGTGTATGGCTTATTTGGTTTTTTCACAAAATGAGTGTGATGGAGGAAACCACATGTAAAGAGTTCAACTCGCTATACGGAACTGTGAATGGTAAAATAAGTTCGTTGTTATCAGCATTAAGCATAGACTCAAAATACCTGTTCTATGACTACTATATTAAGACAGCATACAACTGTTGTAGTACAGGTGACTACAAGAATGGAGTTGTATCCACCTGTGCGTTAAAGAGTCTATTGAAGCAGGGTGTTCGTGGATTAGACTTTGCGATCTACTCCGAGGGCGACGAACCTGTTGTCGCCACGTCGACGGTGGATAACCGTTATGTGAAGGAGACGCTTAATAGTACAAAGTTTAGTGACGTTATGACGATTTTGACAAGCTATGCCTTTTCGGCGGGATCGGTTCCAAATCCAGATGATCCTATCGTGATTCATATCCGATTCAAGAGTGAGAATATTCCCATGTACAATAACCTCGCGAAGATATTTAAGGGGCATACTAGCCGACTACTCGATACCGACAAATACGGTAACGAAAACAAATTCAAGAACCTGGGCAAGGTACCGATCCAGCTCTTGATGGGTAAGATAGTGGTAATTGTCAATAACAATAACAGAACATTTGCTGATGTCCCTTCTCTGTACAAGTATATCAATATGACGAGTGGATCCATCTTCATGCGTCAATTGTCCGTGAACGAGGTAGTGAACAATCCCAACACAGTGGAGCTAACGCAGTACAACAAACGAAATATGACTATTTGTATTCCCAACGAGAAAGAGCTATCTCCTCCTAATCCCAGTTCCGTTCTCTGTAGGAACCTGGGAATCCAGATGGTTGCCGTGCGCTACCAAACTAGCGATGTCAATCTTGAAGAGCAGACGTACTACTTCAACGCCGAGAACCACGCGTTCGTGCTAAAACCTGCCAAGTTTAGATACATACAGAAGTGTATCCCTATTCCCAAGAAGCAGAACAAGGCGTTATCCTTTGCGCCCAAGAAAATGGATGGTCCTCCAGGAACCAAGTTCGCCATCTAGGGTTCCTGTATCACTGTTTCTCTCTACACTTCAAATATATCATCTCTTATCAACTATTCTTTTCTTTTCGGCGTACACTGTATACTATACACCGAATAGACCCATTATCAATGAAGTTTCGGCATCCCAGTTGCGATTCAAAAATGTCGTTCCAGGAGTGCGAGATGGCGATCCTGCGCACGGCCGTAGACAAGGCGGACGAGATCCAGTCCAAGCGCGTAGTGAACTCCGTCGATGTCCAGAAGATGATTTCTATTGTAGAACAGTTTCTGCGCCGAAAGAAGCTCATATGCTACGGCGGCACCGCCATCAACGCACTATTACCGCACCAGGACAAGTTTTATAACAAGGATACCGATTTAGCAGACTATGATTTTTTCAGCAAGAACCCTGTGAAGGATGCAAAGGATTTGGCGGACGTATTCTTTAAGGCGGGGTTCGATGAGGTTGAGGCGAAGTCAGGACAGCATCACGGTACGTACAAGGTATTCGTCAATTTCATCGGTATGGCGGACATCACATATCTACACAAAGACATATTTGATACGCTTCAGAAGGACGCCCGCAAGATCGGAGGCATCCTCTACACGCCACCCAACTACCTGCGTATGTCCATGTACCTCGAACTCTCGCGCCCCGAGGGAGACGTTAGTCGGTGGGAGAAGGTGTTAAAACGTATCTCTCTACTGAACAAACATCATCCTCTCAAGAAGATGAATTGTGACAAGGCGGACTTCCAGCGCGAACTATCACCTGCCACACAGGAGTTGATTAATAATAACAAATTGTATGCTACAGTGAGAGACACACTCATTGATGAGGGAGTAGTGTTCTTCGGAGGGTTCGCCATGTCCACATATTTGAAGTATATGCCCGCACACGTGAAGAAGACGATGGGGAACACACCCGATTTTGATGTCTTCTCCGAGGACGCTAAGATGACAGCGACTATTCTTAAGGAACGATTGGAGGACGAGGGGGTCGTGGGAGTGAAGGTGTGTCGTAAAGATGGTGTTGGCGAGGTTGTGTCACCACATTACCAGGTCATTGTGAACAATCTGGACACTGTTGCATTCATTTACGAGCCCATGGCGTGCCACAACTACAACAAGATTCGCATTGACGGATCTACTGTGCGTGTCGCCACGATTGATACCATGCTCAGCCTATATCTTGCATTTTTGTACTCCAAGAGAGAGTACTACAACCTAGATCGCCTACTATGTATGGCCAAGTTCCTGTATGAAGTACAAGAGAAGAACCGACTTAACCAGAAGGGTGTTCTGAAACGGTTTAGCATAAACTGTTATGGGCGTCAGGAGACAAGGGAGGGCATGCGTGCAGAGAAGGCGGAGATATACGAAAAACTGAAGTCAGATAAGTCGTCGAAAGAGTACGAAGAATGGTTCTTGAAATATCGTCCCGACGATACAGAGTCCGATGAGATGGCCAACGATAAGCATACGACCAAGAAAAGGATTAAGACAAGGAAGAAGAGCACTACGACTACGACTAAGAAACATACACGAAAGAACAAGAAGACGAAACCAACAAGGAGTCATACAAAGAGGAAGAAGAACACGACAGAGAGAAAGGATCGTGTGGCTCATTACTTGAAGAAGTTAATGGGGCGCAATAAATAGGAACATGACATTACAATCTCATCTACGAATCATATATGTAGCTGAGTTTAATATATAGAAATATCTTGTTGTACTCACATATAATGGCACCAAATAAAAAGGGCAATGGAAAGAAGAACGGACAGACAAAGGTAGATAAGAATAACAAACAGATTCATACTGCTCCCATCCAACGCGGTCCCAATGATCATATGCCGTTTGTGAGTATTTGTACACCTACTTTCAATCGTCGCCCCTTTTGGCCTATGGCGATCAAGTGCTTTGAAGAATACGACTATCCTAAGGACCGCATGGAGTGGATCATTCTTGATGATGGATCCGACAAGATTGAGGACCTGGTCAGTCACATCCCCCAAGTCAAGTACTTCAAGTACGACAAACAGATGATTCTGGGCAAGAAGCGAAACCTCATGCACGAAAAGACGAAGGGTGATATCATCATCTACCAGGACGACGATGATTATTACCCCCCTGAACGTGTTCCACATGCTGTCCAGACATTGACCGATAACCCGAAAGCGTTGTGTGCGGGCGCCAGTGTCATTTTTGTGTATTTCAAGCACATTCAGCAAATGTACCGTTTCGGTCCCTATGGTCCGAACCACGCGACTGCAGGCACCTTTGCATTTCGTCGAGAGCTATTGAAGCAGACGAAGTATGATGATTTCAAGGCGCTCGCAGAAGAGAAGGATTTCTTGAAAGGATACACTATCCCGTTCGTACAGATGGATCCATTAAAAACGATTTTGGTATTTTCCCACGACCATAACACGATTGATAAACGAGATCTTCTTGTGAACGCTCCTAACCCCACATGCAAACCCGACATGAATGTGAAGGTAGAAGATTTTGTGAAGAGTAAACCTGCTTATCAGTTTTTCATGAAGGACATTGATGGACTTCTCGCTGACTACAGTCCAGGTGACGTGAAACACAAGGAGGAAGTAATCAATCAGATCAGACTCCTCAAAGAGGGTAGAGCCAAACAGACGGCGGATAACCAGAAACTTCACGATGAGACAATGCAGCGAGAAGAGGTTAAGAAAATAATAGAAGCTTCAAATCAACGTGTCGATGCAGAACGTCTCAAAGCGATCGCCGCGATTATTAAGAGTAAGAAACTACTTGAGCGAGTACGTGAGTATGAGAAAAGGTTTGCATCGGAGATCGGAAAGATCACTACAAACGAGGAAATTGATCGCGAAGTGGCCAATCAGGAAATCCCTATCAATATTGTGCTAAAAAAGGCTGCGTTCAACGTGAAACAACGCGAAGATACATGCGATACGTCAATAGATGTCATTAACAATATAATGAACTTCATCACACATAACAATATTGAGATGATATTGGAAGTGAATGGGACTGATGTAACTATATCGTCCGACAAAAACGAGCTGTCTATCACACCGATCAAGATTGCTGAATGGAAAGACTTCAATATGAAGCATGCACAGCAACAGGGTATGAATCCAAACCCGATGAACCATGTAGTAGGCGTGAATACGAACATCACTGGGTCTGTAAACGCCACAGAGGAAGAGACCACAGTGATGACGCAAACAGGGTGTAATCATGCCACGGCGACCAAGGCGTTGGGTGCGACAGGTAACGATGTGATTGACTCTATTATCAACATTGACCAATACACTACTGAAGAAATTGCGGTAACAACCGATAATGCCACAGAGGAAGAGACCACAGTGATGACACAAACAGGTTGTAACCATGCCACCGCGACCAAGGCGTTGGGTGCGACGGGTAACGATGTGATTGACTCTATTATCAACATTGACCAATACACTACTGAAGAAATTGCGGTAACAACCGATAATGCCACAGAGGAAGAGACCACAGTGATGACACAAACAGGTTGTAACCATGCCACCGCGACCAAGGCGCTGGGTGCGACAGGCAACGATGTGATTGAATCTATTATCAACATTGATCAATACACTACAACGAGTACAAATGTGAATGATGAGACCAAAGATGTCGCCGTGGAGGAGGTCGTCATGGAGATTGTCCCGATTGACGAAAATGAGAAGAGTGTATAATTGTGCATTGTGCATTGTACATTGTATATGTGTATACTATACACTACCTGTCGTACGGAATCATGATTACGAAGTTTATCTCTATTCCCACTTTTATCATTAGTTTAGCGATCGGTCTGTTCATGGTGTACATTTGGGGACCCGATGCGCATGAGGTATATGTGTTCCCTACTCCTGAAAATGCGAGCCGCATCCAGTACAAAGACAATGCTGATAACTGTTTCACATTCAAGCCGTCTGAAGTAAAATGTCCTACGGACGAGCGCAAGATAAGTAGTATTCCCATACAGAAATGATCACCACGTTACTCCATATTTTTATCTACATGTAGGTCATGTCATATGGAAAATACATAATATTAAGGTACATATATTATGCATTTATCAAAGTTTGTCCAATCCAATACAGGTAAACATATCATGTCCGCGATCCTGGGATTCGGACTCGCCACCCTGTTTCGCGTCGCGTGCGCCGATCGTAACTGTATCATATTCAAGGCCCCTGATTTGGAGGAGGTGGAGGGAAAGACGTTCAAGCACGGAGAAAAATGCTATAAGTTCTCCCATGAAACACGAAAATGTTCATCCGATGCCCGTTCAGTGAAGTACTAGAGGTTTGACTGATATGCGTAATGTAGGAATACAAACTATATGAATACATATTAGATAATCATGTCATCAGGGTCCGCATCTAGTATTGCCATGTTGCCGACCGATCCCGCTGGCGGGGGGTCTATCGGTGGAAACGTGCGATTAAGTGCAGTAGAGCAGAACAACGTCATTAACAAGATGCAGGCCAGTGTGAATGAACAGATGCAAGGACAAGGACAAGGACAAGGACAACAAGTAGAGTTATCACAAGCAACCATTGCCGAGCTCGTCTCTGGGATCCAACAGGTGGCGAAGAATGGCAACACCTCCCTCCCCAGTAGAGACATTCCCATGTCGGAGTCGGGTGTATCCATCGATGAGGCCGTTAGGCCCAACTACGTTCCCGCATCCGACAATACGGACTACATTAAGAACTACATATCCAACGACCGTATATTGCAAGACCATGAGAATAGTGCGACCGCCACGAAAAACGCGGAAGACCTGTATGACGAGCTCCAGACGCCCGTGCTCGCGGCGCTGCTGTACTTTCTGTTTCAGATGCCTGCCGCCAAGAAGTACGAGGCCAAGTTCATACCAGGAATGTTCAACGCCGACGGGAACATGAATCTGTTCGGATTTACGTTTAACAGCGTGGTCATGTGTACAGTGTTATTCATTGTCAAACGACTTATGAACGCGATGTGATGATACATGTAGCCGAAATGTAAAAATAAATAGTAGTATATACTGTGATTTATTTTTTATGGATTAGAAGGGTGATAACATGGAACCAATTGATGGCCATACCCACCCTGGACGTTCAGCCTGCTTTTGACTCCCGATGTTTCCGTCGGCGGGATCACACACGCGGTTGCTGTTTGTGTATCCTATCAGTTTGGGAGTGAAGTTGTCGCACGCCGACAATATGTATTTATGATATACCTTTGTGAAATGCGCCATCGCGAGCACGGCGAAAATACCAGACATGAGCCACACCCCGCCCATATTCGTCTGTATATCTATGAGCATATAGATTGTCATGATGATCATGATGATGTGGCGATATACCTTGAAGGTAAGCTTTAGCTGATCGACCACAGAGAACTTCTCCTTTATCTTAGAATTCGTCTTGTTGTTTTTGACACAAGACGCTTCCGCATTGGCCTTGGCTTTGACCGCTTTGGCTGCATCGTCGTCCTTACCACCTTTATCGTCTTTGTCACCTTTATCGTCTTCGTCGTCTTTGTCGTCTTTGTCGTCTTTACCTTCACCTTTACCTTCACCTTCACTACCTCCTCCAGCTTGGGTTTTAGTCGGCGTGGCACCAGAATCAACATTTTCTTCATCCGTATCAATAAACACCTTCTTAATTTGGTCTATCTTGGAATAATATAGCTGAAATGTCGTCAAGAAGGTGCCTATTATCAGAACGAGAGCCATACCAACACCTGCCATGGCCATGAGCGGACTGAAACATATAACAACAATAAGGAGCAGGATAGTCACTGGCGACGACGGGTATGTCCATATACCTGTGTCGGGTGTCCATTTTGATTTTTGTATCTTTCCTGCTTGATATACAGTCTTCAAATGAAGAAGCATTTGCCAGTTGGTGATCGAACTGACAAAAAACACGAGGATCGACCATATCCCTGCAATCTGGAAGATAATTGGGATAAGAGTAAACGATGCATACATGATCAACCATTGGGGAAACAATGAATTCACAGTACTATACAGTTTGGTGTGTATTGAGTAATAGCTCGTCGCGCCCGCAGCCATACATGAGCCGAAATAGTACGTCAGGTTGTTTGCTTGGGCACTTGTCGTCCAATCTCGGATTGTTTTCGGAATAACCGAGTTTTGTAAAATAGCCAGATTTTCTTTGACAGGATACGTTGCCTTGATCGACTTTTCTACCCCCTTATCTGTGGTAGATAAGTAGTCCATGTGAATCTGATCCACAGAAACCTCCTCCTCGGTGTAAGGACTGGAAGAAATACAGTAGGGAAGAAGATTTGCTTGTGCAGCACGACATTGTTGGATACATACGACGCCAAGTATTATATGGATCAATAGTTTTATAAAACTGGAAACGAGAGACTTTATGAGACCTAATGCGCGGTCCTTTAATGAGGGGGTCTTCTCTTCTTTTGCCCGCTTTACCCTTGACATTGGATCGTACTATACCCAGATATTATTATTTGCGTATTGATAACTCGTCCAAGTACCGAACAGAGCACCGATACTACCGCAATGATACCGAGTAGTACGGCTATTTAGTTGTTACATATTCATATCAATCTCTTCTTCTTCTGGTATCACAGACTGTGACACGATATCGGTGACATGTTTGTCTAAATATCTCCCGATTCTATTGATATCTAATTTCGTAATGTCATAGTTCTCATACAGAACTGATCTACATTGACTTGTTTCATCATCGTTTAGCGACTTAAAAAACAGGAACATGTCCTTTTTGTCCATTCCCAATTGTTGACACATATTATGGACAAATGTAGAGTTGTTGTATTCTGTAGAGTATTTCGTGAGAACTTTAGTGAACCGAATACCATCAGGAAGAATGGTATTCTCGCAACTATCACCTATATTGCTATGTAGAAGGTGGTTGTTATAGAACGTTTTCATCAAGGAACTCAGTTCGTTGAACTGCCATATCTGTTTTTGAAATGTGATGCGGTCAATGTAATCGGAAAAACATAGGTTGTCTAGAAATTGCAAGTACATGTTTACAGCTCTATATTTATCATCCATGCCTTGTATAATGTCCACCACGTTTTCATGCCACAATAGACCCACAATAGTTCGGTCGGTTTCGTTCATGATGATATTGTGACTGTCTATGCTGTATGGAGCCTTGAATAGGTTCGTTGTGATCTGTTTCGTATCGTCATTGCAACACTTTGGCATCATCACTGTTTTCAGTAGCCCCATCGTGATTTTTTTGGGACACTTCGCGTAGATAGAGTGTAGTGTTGCGATGCGACGCATATCCCCTTGCGAATTATTTGCGATATAGTTTTTACAAACAACGGTGATAGATGGCATAACTATCTTGACGATTTCGCATAATTGGGGCACCCCGATTCGTGGAAGTTCAAATACGACACATACCTTCATGAGCTCCTTGATCTTCTTGTCTGTATGGTAGTTGCTTATGCAGATTACAGGCGAATTCGTTACGTCCTCGTTTCGCTGCTTTTTCGTCTTCTTTGGACGAATCAGTTTAATGAGCGTATTGATACCCCCCTTGTCTCCGCTGTTCATTCCATCTATCTCGTCCATGATAATGGCAATATGTTGTTTCTTTTTCATGAGTGTGCTCATGATATTCGCGTCGGACATATTGTGCTTCGCGAGCGTCTCTATCACTGACTTATTGCGTATATCACCCGCGTCGTACAAGACGGCGTCGTAGTCTAGACTCTTTAACAGATTTTTGACAAAGCATGTCTTTCCGCTCCCAGGGTCGCCACATAGGTAGATACCCCTTTTTCGCGTCAGGTCGTGTTTGTTCAGCTCAAAATCACGGAGAAATGTGCAGATTTCGGTTGCTATACTGTCTCGGATTAAAATCGTATCTAAATTAGGAATGTTCATAATATAGATAGATGAGTGGTTAGGTTTATGTCATGTTGTGTTGTATCACAATGATAGAAGGTTGTAGAGAGAAAGAGGGGAAGAGATGATGATATGTCTTCAACTTATTCCTCCTCCTCCTTGCTAAACCCAAACTGGATACGAGGGAGCTGTTTGGGATAAGACGACAATATGGGGCGGTCTATGGGCTGAATAAGAGTGCTCGCGTCACGTAAATATTTGTTGTACGATATGGTTGCGCCGTACACCTGTGGGATCGCATAGTCGAGCACTTGGTTGTTTAGAACAATGATTTGTTGGGTGACATTGCTTCCTGTATTGACTGCGTTCTGTAGAAAAATGCTCCGCATTATGATTTTAAGCGTGTCTGAGTTCTGGTCGCATATGCGATACTGATTGTTTGACTTCTTGAACACGCCCGCCTTGATTCCATCTTGGACAATCCGCATGTTCTCGCCAGAAAAGAAGGCATCCGATAAAGCAGTAGGGCACCATATGCCTTGCGTCGCGTTCCTAAACGATGCTGGATCGTTTACAGGCATTTTGTCATACATCTTGAATAATTGGCTGGTATCAACGTCGGGTTCCATTACATTTACGCGACCATTATACGATGATTGAGTGCGTCGTTCCATTGTGATATGTATATACACTACTCCGATACTTTATTTTGCTTCGCGCGTACTAAAATATAGGAGGTATACATATACAACATATGTTTGGTTTAGGATCATTTGAGACCAACGTACTGATAGGTGCGTGCATCACCATGATCGTGCTACTTGCGCTAATTGGCTATCTTCTATCGAAGTCAAACAAGTCCAACAAGGAATGGCCACCGTCCATCGGTGTATGTCCCGACTACTGGGAGGACGAGACAGGAACGGGAAAAAAATGTAAGAACGTGCATAACTTGGGCAGATGTGGTGACCCCAATAACACCGATGGATATGACCTAACGCGGTGGGCAGAAAAGAAGAATAGGTGTGATGCCAGCAAGGTATTTAAAGACGATTGTCACTTGTCGTGGGACGGTATCACAAACGACGATAATGCGTGCGCGACGGGACCATCTGACGATAACGCCAATAAGTCATCGTCCATGCCTCGCTTTTTGATAGTTGTTGTAGTGGTGATTGTGATTATTAGTGTGGTATATCTCATGATGTCAGGTGGTAAAAAAGGTGGACCAACATCTACGTCTGCATCAACTTATACATCAGCATAAGTTTTCTTAGTGACTGAGAACCATGCGATGAACATGTAGTAACAATCTTACCTTCGTATATCGTTTATTATATTATCGTATTATATAAACTCTTATATAGTACGATGTCTAAGAAGAGTGCAGGTGGTGAAGACGGTACAAGAGATGCAGAGAGATTAGATGCACTGATTTCTGCTGCGCTTAGCATGGAAGAAAATCCTCCTGCTGCCGCTGCGCTTAGCATGGAAGAAGATCCTTCTGCTGTCGCTGCAATTACAGGAACGGTTGTGAGTGCTGGTGTGAATACGGGATCTGTACGACAGGCGATTACCGATCATATTATGGGTAAGATCACAGAAGCTGGCAGTCTATACAAACAAATGCTTAGTAGCGACAGATTCCGTACATTAGGTGGGGATGCCCAGATTGCATCTGAGGTCATTTTGTCCGATACGTCTGCCTTCATGGAACGGTTGCGAGAAATGGGTAACACTGGGAGAGGCGCGATGCAGGCTGTTTCCAGCTTTGCAACTAATACAAGAAGTGCTATAGCGAGAAATACCACAATTGTTGCGAGAAAAGCCACAGTTGTTGCGTCAAACATATACGACGTCTTCCTAAAGGCGGGGGGTGCCACATACAACACCATTTCTGCGGCTGTTGGAAAGCAATCTGAAGACGAGATCATATTGGCGCACGAACTGGTTATGTTTATGCTCATAGAGGCCTATATCATGACCAATACAGAAACTTTTAGCTTGCAAGATGCAACGGTTGAAGCAACACAGAATGCGCTCACAGCTATTCTTGACCCTACCAATGAAGCAACTGCATCAATTCGTAATCAGTTGATCGTCCATATGAAGGTGGCGTTTGATACATTCTTTTTGTTCAAGATGGGTAGGTCCGCGATACATGGTGTGTATTCCCCAAATGTATCTGAAATTCAGAGTGCCAATCGGAGTGTTAAGGCATCGTTTTTACCCAGAGACAATACCGATTTAGATGAAATACAACGTCGCGAGGAGGCAGCGGAAAATGCGAGAAGGATATTGGGCAATGCACACGAAATGCGCATGTATTTGTCTTCTATAATAGGTACATTTACTACGGGTATAGCCCCCGAACCTGACCACACCAGATACTTTGGTGCTCCAATGAGTCCCTCAGAGTTTGTAGAATCTGTGACAGGCGAAGGTGGTGAGCTCGATATAGACATGGACCACCAGTTAGCACGACTCAATAAACACGTTGAATACTACCGAAACAATGTCAATATTGATACAAAGACTGGTGACACGGTTATTGTGGATCAAAGAAGACTTGAGAACATAAAAGAGGAGGTTGTAGGTCAGATTGAAAGCGCTAGGAGTTCCATGTTGTCTGTATTAGGTGCACCTGCTATATACGAAGCAATGGGTATTAGAGAGGTAGATACAGCACGTTTAAAGGCTGATGTAAATAGAATTATTGACGAAGCTAAAGAAATCTTTGCTAGAAAAACGGATGCCTTGGCTCACGCGCTTGCTAATGATTTGGAGGAAATTAGATCCCATATCAGCAACGCGAGTAAGAAAAAGAGGACGGGTGAGAGGGATAACGACGAAGGAAAAGAGGGTGGAGGTCGTCGCGCAACCAGGAAGACCAGGCGTCGTCGCACACGAACGACTCGCAAGACACGAAAGGCTCGCCGATCTAGTGCAGCAGCAAGCACTTCCAGGAAAACCAGAAAGTCCAGAAAGTCTAGAAAGGTAAGGAAGAATAGGAAGACCAGACGGGGACGAAAGACCCATAGTCGCTAAAGAATTGAATGGATTCTTATATCAGGGGGTCATGCATACACACACAAGACTACGAATATCTATCCATATTCGTAATCAGATTTACATACACCCTTGAAGATTCACGAGTATGTTTGCAGTAACCTTTCTTGAGAAGTTATCGGCATTGACAGTAAATACAACGCTAGGTCCCGTCACGAACATGTTGGCCGATACAGCGTGCTATATCACCAATTCGCCACGCAGCACCCTTCTTGCAGCGTTCTATGCGCCCGCAATGTCTTCCACTGTTCTGTGGAACAGAACCCGACTCAGATACGAGCCGTATGGAGGGCATCCAGTATGCGATATGGTATGAATGTATAACACAGAATAAAAATATAACGATGACACGTTGTACCTGATGAGGACAACGTGTTATCTATGATAGGTAATGAATATATAGTTAGTTAGTTATGATTTTGTTATGTAATATAGTAAAGAGTTACTCTTTTTTACTTGCGGGATCTGCGACTTCTCTTCTTGCGACGGCTCTTCTTGCCCTTGGAATCACCCTCATGCACGGATCCGAACGACCCCTTGCGTGTCTTGTAACCAGCCTTCTCAAGACGCTTCTCCTTCTTGGCGGTACCGTGCTTCTTCTTGGATACGATACGACCATGCTTGTTCATGATAAGGTGGTGCTTTAAGAGACCTCCAGAGGTCTTATAAGCGGTCTGATGCCAGACCTTGGCACGAGAACCCTCAAGTTCTTCGTATTTGCGTCCATGGATATGGTATTGACCATCGCTGGATTTCATGTGCTTCTTCACCATGACAGTTTATACATTGATACAAGAAATAAATAATTGCGCGCCAGATACTTATGTATTTGACACATATGTGGCACATGGTGGTCTAAACTAATAGTAACGCGCCTAAACATAGGAGATAGAGGTTGGGTGCTTATTTGTTTGATGTTGTTTCAATGCTGGCGTTCCAAAGACGTTTAGTATAATCACACCAGTGAATCCCATACAGATATAGTACAGCAAATACGACGTGTTGGAAATCATGTATCGTTTCACGATAAATCGCTTATACCGTATGCGAAAATGTACAGGAATATCATCCCCATCTCATCAGGAAAGTTCATTGCTGATATAGTCGCTACTTCGTTACTATAACGTAACATTTATTTACGACATATGAATAGATTGTGACAACACTTAGAATTTATTTTTGCGCATGGACGCGGGTACGATGCCGCCTCGGAGCCCATCGATGATAGGTAGTGGCTGCGTATTGTACGTCGAATACAGTGCGGGGTCATCACCGTAGAAGATTCTCCCACCGCGCGTGTATCGCACAAGATCTACAAGACGAGCCACCTGCGTCTGTTTATTGCCAGGAATACTATCCTTCGCAGGATCTCCAATCGCGGCGCACCGAATCTGAACGGTCGTGAGGACTGGTTCTACATTAGCAGCAGCAGTATCGGGTACAATAGGCATATCATTGAATTTGTACGCATGACACTGTGTCTTATCCCGTATTATTTGTCTGTACTTAGACGCGAATAATATTGGCATTTATTATGTGCGACAATGTACTCTATGTACACATCATATATTCTGTCTCTCTCTCCTAAACGTATACGTATGGTAATTGTATTTATGGGTTTTTGCGACTTTCGCCAAGAATTGATTTAATACGTATAAGAACAGTCCCACATATATACCACTGATTATCCGAATCGCACTCCTATCTTAGCACAATGAGTACTACTATCAAAATCGCCAAACCTGTTAATGCTAATAAAGTTGCTACAACTCAACCTTCCGAAGAAGACGCGGTGCTTGCATCAAAGTACCAACAGAAGACTGACAAGCAACACATCTTGGACAATCCCGACACCTATGTCGGGTCGGTCGAGAACGTGGACGCCGATATGTGGCTACTTGATCCCGACAACGCGCGCATCGCACACACTAGTATCGAATACATTCCCGCCTTGTATAAACTGTTTGATGAAGGCATCGTCAATTGTCGCGACCATGCGATCCGCATGGCACAAGCGTGTGCAGCCAAGGAAGAAGGTGCTATCCCTGTGACGAACATCGATATCACCATCGCCGACGACGGAACTATCACCATGTACAACGACGGTAACGGCATTGATGTGGCTAAGCATCCCGAGTATGATGTGTGGATCCCTGAGCTCATCTTTGGACACCTGCGCACTTCCACTAACTACGATAAGACAGAGGAAAAGATTGTGGGCGGCAAGAACGGGTTTGGATTCAAACTAGTGCTCATCTGGTCAACGCACGGTACAGTAGAGACCGTGGATCACAAGCGCGGACTCAAGTACACACAAGTGTTCCACGACAATCTGAATGTCATTGATGTACCTGTCATTACCAAATGCAAGAACAAGCCATATACGCGTATCACATTCAAACCCGACTACGCACGCCTGGGTACCGATGGACTGTGTCCCCACATGGTAAACCTCTTCAAGCGTCGCATCTACGACGTCGCTGCGATGACCGCACGTGAGGTGCGCGTGAAATGCAATTCCGTCAATGTGCCTGTGCGAACATTTGGACAGTACGTGGATCTGTACCTCGCACCCCCTGTAAAGAAGGTGTGCGATGCACCACATGAACGATGGGAATATGCAGTCGCCGTATCACCCACACACGAGTTTGTGCAAGTATCCTTTGTGAATGGTATCCACACCAGCAAAGGTGGAAAACATGTAGATTACATTGTGGGACAGATAACACGCAAGCTCATCGCATACATCGAGAAGAAGAAGAAGGTAGTCGTGAACAACGCAGCCATCAAGGAGCAGCTCATGGTATTCGTGCGTTGCGATATCGTGAATCCATCATTTGACAGCCAGACAAAGGACTACATGAACACACCATCATCCAAGTTCGGGTCGGCCTGCGTTATCGACGACAAGATCATCGAGAAGATCGCCAAACTGGGCGTCATGGACATGGCCTGTGCCATCTCCGAAATCAAGGACACGCGTGCCGCCAAGAAGACAGACGGAGCCAAGACCAAGAATATCAGGGGCATACCGAAACTCATTGACGCGAACTGGGCAGGTACCGCCAAATCTAGCGAATGTACAATTATCTTGTGTGAGGGAGACTCGGCCAAGGCGGGTATCGTATCAGGTCTGTCCTCTGCAGACAGAAACAACATAGGCGTCTATCCCATGAAGGGAAAGATCATGAACGTGCGCGGCGAGAATCGCAAGAAGATATCGGATAACGCCGAAATCATCGATATCAAGAAGTTCCTCGGCCTGGAGGTGGGCAAGGTATACAAGGACGAAGCGGCCGTGCGCGCATCGCTGCGATACGGCAAGGTACTGTTCATGACAGATCAGGATCTGGACGGCAGTCACATCAAGGGGTTGTGTCTCAACCTGTTTCAGACAGAGTGGAACGCATTGTCGCAGGTGCCCGAGTTCATCGGCTTTATGAACACACCTATTCTCAAGGCAAAGAAGGGTGCACAAACACTCATGTTCTATAATGATGGAGAATATGCCACGTGGAAGGAGACGTCCAGCGCACAAGGTTGGACAATCAAATATTACAAGGGGTTGGGGACTAGCACGGGCAAAGAGTTCCGCGAGTACTTTGAGAAGAAGAAGGTGGTATGGTTCTCGCACACGGGCGAGACCAGCGATGACACCATGGACATGGTCTTCAATAAGAAGCGTAGCGACGACCGCAAGGACTGGCTCGGTGAATACAAGCGCGACAGCTTCGTGGATACCGCACTACACACGATCCCCTACGAGGACTTCATTCACAAAGAGCTCATTCACTTTTCAAAATACGACTGTGAAAGGAGTATTCCCAACTTGATGGACGGACTCAAGATCAGTCATCGTAAGATCCTGTTCTCTGCGTTCAAGAAGAATCTGGTCAGTGAAATCAAAGTAGCACAATTTACAGGATATGTATCCGAGCACTCGGGTTACCATCATGGCGAGGCGTCGCTCAACGGCGCTATTGTGGGATTGGCACAGAACTTCGTAGGCTCCAACAATATCAACCTCTTTGCACCCAATGGTCAGTTTGGCACGCGTCTGCGCGGTGGTAAGGACAGTGCTTCGGAAAGATACATCTACACCAATCTATCACCCATCACACGTCGCCTGTTCCCAGCCGCCGACGACCACGTCTTACAGTATCTGGATGACGATGGGACTCCAGTGGAGCCATTGTATTATGCACCCATCATCCCACTCATTCTAGTAAATGGTACCAAGGGAATCGGTACAGGGTTCAGCACCGACGTCATGAGCTATAATCCAACCGATATCATCGCCCATCTGCGTGACCGACTGGGTACGGGCGCGTTCCCCGACCGCGAGTTCGTACCTTACTACGAGGGATTTGGTGGTACCATTAGCAAGATGGAGGATAAGAAGTTCTTGATTCGTGGGAGATACGAAGTGGCAGGCACCGACAAGATTCGTATCACTGAACTTCCCGTCGGTACATGGACGGATGACTTCAAGGAGTATCTGGAGAAACTCACTGAAAGCACCGACAAGAACGGTAAGAAGGTTGTGCCACTCGTGAAGGACATAGACGACATGAGCAAAGATACAACAGTAGATATCACTGTGACTCTGGCACCCAGCAAGCTGGACGAGCTGCGCACTAAGGTGCTTGACCCAGTCACAGGCTGCACCGAGCTGGAACGCATGTTCAAACTCTATACCACTGGTTCAACGAATAACATGCATCTCTTTGGTCCCGACGACAAACTCAAGAAGTACGCATCACCCAATGAGATCGTCGCTGACTACTTTGACGAGCGACTCGTCATGTATGCGAAGCGCAAGGCTTATCTGATCAAGGAACTGGGTGCAGAGCTCCTTGTGCTCAAAAACAAGCACAGGTATATTCAGGACACGTTGAATGACGATGTGGATCTACGAAGGAAGACACGTCAGCAGATTGGCGAGATGCTGACAGAGCGGGGCTACGATGTGATCGATGGTGACACGGATTTCAAGTATCTAACGAAGATGACCATGGATTGTGTGACAGAAGAGAACGTCGCGAAGTTGTCGAAGCAGTATGCGGACAAACAGACACAATTAGTAGAGCTGGAGGCAACGACTGTAGAGCAGATGTGGACGAGCGAGCTGGACGCATTGGATACAGAGTACGCCAAGCACAGGGAGACGCTGCGACTGGCGAACGCCGTTGTCGTATCCGCGGCATCAGGCGCGCAGCCAAAAAAAGCGGTGAAGAAACTAGTGGTATTAGGGAAGAAGAAACCCTCCACATAAACATAAGAAATAACACCATATATGACATAGCACACAACAAACCTCATGTATATTTTTCCATTGCATTTTCAATAGCGGTAATAATTCGTTCATTACCGCTCTTCAAAACCCGAAAATAGGTGATCGTTA
>Ga0209662_1000128_pt1 | contig 47231 bp, 37 predicted proteins | sample SaaInlV_150m_DNA_4_FD_184662 | JGI IMG/M metagenome (GOLD analysis project Ga0209662, IMG submission 184662) | Marine microbial communities from expanding oxygen minimum zones in the Saanich Inlet - SI072_LV_150m_DNA (SPAdes) (version 2) | ecosystem: Environmental > Aquatic > Marine > Intertidal...
CAGCAGCAGGATCAGTGGTAGGCTCAGCAGCAGCAGGATCAGCGGTAGGCTCAGCAGCAATAGGATCAGCGGTAGGCTCAGCAGCAGCAGGATCAGCGGTAGGCTCAGCAGCAATAGGATCAGCGGTAGGCTCAGCAGCAGCAGGATCAGCGGTAGGCTCAGCAGCAATAGGCTCAACAGTAGGCTCAGATACGGGTTTATCAGAAACAGCACTGGGGTTCTTAACATCATTGACATTTTTAGCATCATCAATCGATCCAGGTTTCTCTAGACCTCCACGCATAGTTTTCTTGTGTAATCGAGCATCGCGTCCCTTTTTTCTATTTCTAAATGTCTTACCCGTTGAAGAAGCTTTCTTACGTCTATTAGATTGTTTCTTCTTTCTTGTTTGTGTATTAGATTTACGTATCTTAGATAATCTACCTTTAGTTAACTTCATGATAATCCTATTATATAATCGTTATATTATTTTTTTGTATAATGATATTATAGTATAGATTACCATGTCAAATAACGATTATATAACATCAGTTTCAAAATTAGACTCCAAGGGGAAGTGCAAAGATAAATGTTCACTCACTGTTCATAAAAAATCGCCAACCACGAAAAAAACTATTTCTCTCCGTTGGAAAAAAACAGATAAGGCGGGCGAAATATCTATAAACATAGTTTCATATGATGAAGAAACCGCGAAGGCAATCACTTATGGAGATGAAGTTTTTATGTTTCAAAAACCTACAAGATTAAGTTTTTACAAAAATATTGATTTGGTAATTAACGGACAAACCCCAGACTGCGTCGCTTCGTTATTTTTTGTTGAAAAGGGGAAAAAAAGAGACAAAATATTACAAGTTATTATTCCATTTGCAACTGGTGAAAAAATAACATCTGGGACAAATCTGATAAATAAAATTATAGAAAATATTGTTTCATTACAGCCTAACGAAGAAGACGAACCAACAAGACTGGATAATATACGTATGCTAGATCTATTTCCAGATAAAGGAAGTTACTACGATAGTATGTCCAAGGATGGTAAAGATCATTATATTATCATCGATACATTTCAAGCAATCCAAACAGATGATATGGAAAAAATAGACAAACTGTTCGATGTTGATCAAGAAGATGTTAAAGATATAATTAGAGAACCAGGGATAAAATTAAACTTCTCTTCGTATTATAAAAGTGAAACCCCAATAATAGAAGGTCTTGCAAATATGAAAAAAACAGCATCATCAAGTGGAGACGAAATATACATAGACTGTCATCCTGTAGGAGTAGACGACGATAACAAAGATGTAACAGAACAATATGACAAGGGAAAAGCAAAAAAGACACAGACACAGCTTATCTTTTTCTTGGTATTATTACTAACCCTTATTGCAGTCATGGCACTGTTATATGGCATTAACTATCTCATTAAGAAATATGCAAACTAATATAATTCCCCGAGTATATCAATATATTGCACAAATAAAATTATAATTTATCACATTTATAGGTGTTAAATTATAAAATATATATATTACACTAAGTTGCTACCATCGGAAGATGCCAATACGGGAGAAACATTAACAGATTCGTCGGATGCAATATAGTTAGAAGATGAGATTAATGGAGCCATATTGGAAATTATTTCTTCTTCGAGTGTGTCATCATTTGATCGTATCTCTTCTGGTGAACTAGTAGACGTCATTTGACTGGTGAAAGTGTCATTGTCATCTGGTGTCATGTTTTCTTTATATGGATACACAGGTTCGCCTACTTTACGATTATCCACAATCATCTTAAAGATAAGAATAATTGCTAAAAATCCTACCATAGGTGTAAAATATACAAAAGAGAGAAGGGCAATGGTGCTCAAAACAATGAGACCTAATATACTTTGGCTCGTATTATCTAACACTCCAGGAACACGAAAATCCATAATAATATAAGAAAGCAACACTAGAGTTGCAATAATATCTATTCCATGTTTTAGTATAAGCTTTTTAATAAACATGCTTTATATGTTATACAATGAGAATAAATATTTTCACTATATATCCATATTCATCGTCTAACATAAATAAATTGATTTATAACATTTGCAATATTTACTTTTACAAATAGAACTTTATTATGGACACGTTTATTAAAAAAGTTCCAAGATCGCCAGTTACTCCCGAGGAGAAAACTAAAAAGATAATTATCAAAAAACCTGCTAAAAAGGTAACTAATGGACTTGCAAAGCAGATTGTAAAAATTGGAAATCCCAGTCCTATTCAACAAAATAACCCAGATACTGTTCTTGGAACGAAGGGATATTCTATTAACAAATCCGATTTTACAGAAGAAGCACTCGCGAAACTAAAAGAAGAACTCGTAGCCAAGCCACATACTCAAGGAGGGTTCTCGGCTAATACCGCTATAAAAAAGTTCCCGATATACAGAGAATCAACCGCAAGATTGTACATGCCGCGATACTTTGGAGAAGCAAAGTTTGGTATGGCTAAACGAATGAAGGTTTCCGCTGGTGATGCAATTAATGTACCATTTGAGGGCACTCTTAGAACAAATCAGGTTCCTGTAGTCGAGACATACGTTAACCATGTAAAGAAAAATGAAGTAATGGGGAGTGGTGGATTATTGGAACTACCCTGTGCATACGGAAAGACTACACTAGCGTTGCACATTTGTTCTGATCTGAAAGTGAAGGCACTCGTCATTGTCCATAAGGAGTTTCTTCTTAACCAGTGGGTGGAGCGTATACACCAGTTTCTTCCTACCGCTAGGATAGGACGCATTCAAGGAACTACCATCGATATTGAAAATAAAGATATTGTTATCGGCATGCTTCAATCTCTTTCAATGAAAGATTATCCAGAGGGGACATTCTCAAGTTTTGGACTTACGATTATTGATGAAGTTCATCATATATCCAGCGAGGTGTTCTCGTGTGCTCTATTCAAAATAGTTACCAAATATATGTTAGGTTTATCTGCAACAATGAATAGAAAAGATGGAACAACAAAGGTTTTCAAAATGTTTCTAGGAGACGTTGTCTATAAAGGTGACCGAGATCAAGAACACGATGTTATTGTTCGCGGTATTCAATATCGTTCGGATGACGACGAGTTTAACAGCACTGTTACGAACTTTCGAGGAGATATTATATACAGCACGATGATATCCAAATTATGTGGATACAATAAAAGATCTGAGTTCATCTTGCGAGTTCTTTCGGATATGATAAAGGAAAATAGTGAACAACAAATTATGATTTTGGCTCATAATAAAAGCCTGCTTACATATCTGCATGATGCGATAGACGCAAGAAAAATAGCAAGCGTTGGATACTACGTTGGTGGCATGAAAGAAGCCGCTCTGAAAGAAACTGAAACTAAAAAGGTTGTTATCGCTACTTACAGTATGGCATCAGAAGCATTAGATATTAAAACTCTTACAACTCTTATTATGGCAACGCCCAAAACAGATATCGAACAGTCTATTGGTAGAATATTGCGACAGCGACACACCAATCCAATTGTGGTCGATATCATTGATCAACATGAGCCTTTTATTCGTCAATGGTATAAACGACGAAAGTTTTACGTGAAACATAATTACCAAATTGTGCAAACAACAAGCACAAAATATACGCCAGATACAAAACAATGGACAACATCGGGAACGACAAAAACGACTAAAAAGACACCAACTAAAAAAACAACGACCACGATAAACACTCAAGAGTCGGTTCTCCAACAACTATTGAATAACTCAGGAGTAGTTGAGAATATACAGCATGCAACATGCGAACAAAATGACGATAGTGATAACGAATTATTGCTAGACCCAGAAGAGTCTAGAAACAATGCACATTCAAAATGTTTGATTTAAAAATGTCATTAGATGACACGTTGTATAGGGACAGGGTTTGCAAGGTTTAACTCACCCGAAGAAAGAGCTTGGGCTGGGGTGGTATATCCTACAGTGGTTGATCCACCACGCATTTTCATGCTTTTTCTTTTCCCTTTCTTTGATGACTTCTTGTTTCCCTTTTTAGACTTCTTGGCAGACTTTGACTTAGAACTCTTCTTCTTGTTATTTCTTCTTTTTCTTCGTGAAAAAGGAGGAAAAGAAACTTCGGTCAATGCCATCAACTGTTTTTTAACTAAACGGATATCTTTTTGAGGGCTCATCATATTGTGCTTCTTGTACAATACATTAACATTTTTTATTTTTAGAGGTTTACATTTTTTCTTACGCGTCTTTCTCGATCCTCCCGTAAATACAGAAGAAGGGGAGGATTCTGGTATTTGGTTGCTTCCCATATTTCCACTAAAGTTTACAGGAGGCCAGTTGACTAGTTTATTTCCAAGATTATCGGGAAATATAGTTTGCGATGTTTCGTTGGCAAGTTGATGATTTTCAAGGTTACGTTGTGGATAATATGCCATATGTATACATTATAGCGACATTAATATCTTTTGGCAAGAACAATCAATTATCGGGACATTCCTCGACCATGTAACTCATGTGCGACTGTAACTTGTTGTCTATTTTCTGCAAGTTTCGTCGGGATCCACTTATTTATTTTTGACATATAACAACAAACCATGCGACAAGTTTTATTCAACTTTACATATTTATCAATTGCGATGTTCTCAAAATCTTCGTCATCGTCACTCTCTTCTAAAGTATCTAGATTATCATTTTCTTTTATGTTTCGGAATAGTTTATTTAACATAACGCTGGTGTCATAATTTTGAATACCCGCATATCCATAAAACTCTTTACTATCTTGGTTTGAAGGATTATATGTATACAACTTATAAATGTCGTTTTGTATTTCGGGAGCAACGATAAAGACCTTTTCGGAAACAGGGGTATTATTTGCATGCCGTAGCTGAGGCCGATTATTATCTCTATAAATATTCGTGTTTTGTGTAAGCATATACTCATTATATGTGTCAGGCTCAATATTTACAACAGAACTGTCTCGTCTTTTATCATATCGAAACTGTATGTACTTTATAGGATATTGAACTGCAGCCACATGTCGCATTATCTCTTCTGATTTCATATCCCCATTTAAAGGTATGCACATAGACAAAATGCACTGTTTATCAAAATATCTTATCTGTTGTATTTCATTTTTAAAGGCGTTTGTTATCATTTCAAGCCTTACATACAATGGCAAGGATTGAATAAGCCTACCCTTATAGTAGTACATGTCCTCGATCGCCCCCACAAACTTATTATTTACGCGAAGATGTGTTCCTCTCATAATAGTTCCATCTCCATAACATAATGAGGTATCAAAACATGTTTGAATTGCAAAATATGACGATCGAGTAAGAGTTTTTGTTAAGTTATTTCGGACATACATACAATCAATAACAAAACAAACATGCTGATCTTCAAATACTGTAAACCAGAACAGACAACGTCGCCCCTTTGGTATTAACAGTGCAATGTCTGCGTTATAACATACTTGGTCTCCTCGAGATTCAAATATGTTACTTAGGTGGGGAAAAGTGCGTACAAGTGTTTCGGTGCTTTTATCTACAACATTCACGACGCGATTTACATTCGTATTTACAGATTGTTTACCCTGTATTTCACGGACTACACGACTTGGTTTAGTCTTTCCAATACGGTATGGGTTATTCTTAAACTTATCATTGGAAACGTAGTCTTTCTGTTTACTCATCGTAACAATTAGTTAAACCTTGTGCTATATTATTTATACTTACGTTTGTTATTTTTATATCAATTTACGATTACAACCTTACCAAATATCACGACTACTTTGATAAACTATTCATATAATTTGTTAGTTCACTTTGCATATCAGTTTCGTTCATAGAACCAGAACTTTCAGAGTTTATTTCGGCATTTTCATTTACAAGCATATCTAAACTGGTTGTATTTGACTGTCCTACTAGTTCTATTCTATTCGGTATGACTTTTATTTCATTATCCTCTTCGTGAATACTAACATTGTTCCCCTTTTTATTTGGGTGATTTATTTTAGAGCTAGAACTATTCAATGCCGAAGCAACATCTTCGTACATTTTTTTCGATTCCCTCAACATATCTAAAGTAGCATTTGAATCGATATATTTTGACTTTACATAATTAAATATTTGATGCCCAAGGAATACTGATAGTAGAGACAAAATAACTATTTTTAGAAAATCAATCATCTACGATTTATCCTATATTATAGTTAATAGCATATTAACTTCCTTTGAAATTAACTCATTATCTAAGTTTTCAAGGCTCCAAAAATAAAAGGATTTGGGTTCAAAACCAGAATACTTAGATATCGAGGATGGATCGCAATTCGTTAATGGGTCGCTTAATAGCTGTGATTTGATTTCGCTCTTTTTTGGATAAGTCCCCTCTATAACCAAATGAACACACGATTTTTTATCTACACAATAATGATGCTCTACGATTTCAGCATAACGATGGTCATATGGGATTTGTGAAATAATATCTCGCTCATCATAATAACTATTGTCAACAATAAAACCATCAAGATGAATTACTGGTATATCGACTGGAACCATTTTCGTAATGTTTGTTCCCTTTATTTGAAATATACCATCTGGTGATAATATCATCTTTCGCACACGTGTGTCTACATAGTACTTTTCGAGATTATTCAGATTTGGTATAATCTTGGTGACGGGATAATTTTCTACAAATAGTCTAGGCATTACTACAGATATATGTAATGACATAAACTATTTAAACCGATTGCTTATTGTTATCGTACTAAAGAAGTTATTAACAGAGTTAAATGACAAAAAATATAGGCGTTGTTATCGTAGAAAAGACAGGTGTACTAAAAAACTTGTGTATAAAAACATTCAGCCATGATGAATTATATAAAAAATGTGGATTTAAATCAAAAGAAAACTTCAATAAGCATTGTGACTGGCGTATCAAAAAAGCAGATCTGACATACATAGTTTCTTTGTATGGAAAGGACACTGGAAAGGCAATGTCTGAAAATAAATACGACTTTCCTCCTCCATGTGACACGACACTTCTTTTTGGAAATTGTGTCCTTGTTTGTCATACTAGTTACAAGGGAGAAACTGGAGACCCACTACTCGAAACTATGGATGTTGAATTGTGGGAAAAATTATACGAAAAGCTATTTGGAGGATTTGAAGATTTGGCTGCGACACAAAAAGAAGACGATGAAGAACTTGATGAATTAGACAACATTCCGGAACATAAAAAGACAAAAGAAGGCGGTTATTTAAAAGACGGGTTTGTTGTTGACGATGTTGAAGAAGATGTTGACACCAATGACGAAGATAACGAAACCGAAGAGTTTGGAAGCTGTGAAGAGGACGAAACTGAAGGCACGAGTGAAAATATGTCATATGATTCGGGATCAGAACTCTCGGAAGAAAGTTATATTGTCGAAACCTAACTACATACGAGGCAACTTCAGACTATAAATTGAAATAAATAATGAATAAGCTTAGATATATAAATCACTATAATCTAATACATAGAATGATCGTTCCCAATCCTGATACATTTCGAAAGAACGTTCGCGAAAAAATCGACAATATACTAGAACACCCAGTAAAAAGTGCTAATCTAGAAATAGCTGTCTTTAACTTTGCAGTTAAAGAGGCAAATAATAGAAAGGTTGTGAAAAAGTGGGACAACCCGCACTTTGTGCAGCTATACAAGGATCGACTAAGGACAATAGTTATTAACTTAAAGGATGACAATATACTCAACCAAATACAGAACGGGTCTATCACAACACAATCGTTCGCAATGATGTCACATTATGAAATGTGTCCAGCTAAATGGGACAAGCTTATTGCAAAGAAGATCGAGCGGGATAAGTTTAAGTATGACACCCAGATTGAAGCCGCAACTGATACATTTACGTGTAGAAAATGTAAGTCGAATAAGTGCACATATTATCAAATGCAAACCAGATCTGCGGATGAACCTATGACAACATTCGTGACATGTATTAATTGTGGAGCTAGATGGAAGTGTTAATTACATACAAAATAATATAAAAATAAGTCGGATTTCAGACTTATTTTTATCAAAACAAAGGTAAAGATGTAAAATACTACTTGCGAGATTTTCTCTTTTTTCCTCTTTTTCCACCCATAAACTCCTCTACTGGAGTTTCGGGACGAGTGTTCGGAACAAGTTCAAATATAATATTCAAGCTTTCTATAACATCTCTATGTCTTATACGAGACAATTCGCTATCTGGATTCATTTTTTCAACTTCTTCGATAATATACTCAATCTTTCTGTAAAGATCATATGGATCTAAGCTATTAATTGATTCATTCAGCCAGCTAGTGCTATAATCACTGTCCGCATATATGAAAAATAGGTGGGTATGTATTGTCTCAATAATATTACGCAATTTTTCTTCGTCACTCACTTCAAAATCTCCAAGACTACTCATCGATGAACGATTACTTTCACTACTAGAACTAGAAGATCGGTGTGAAGAATAATCATAACTATTTAGTTCATCTGCGTCTTCTCCTACAGGTTCGTGTAATAAACTGGGATCTTGGCTATTTGTTAAAGTTGACAGAGAGGAGTTGCCCGAGAAAGGATTACTATTGGCAACAGGCTGTATAGGTGCTAGATGAGATGTCTTTTCATTATTAGACCCTCCTCGTTTTCCATTCTTCTTTGTAGTCTTGTGCGTTCTCTTCTTTTGACGACTTGTGCGATTTCTTGCTTTTCGAAGAGTATTCTTCTTATTTCTCACTGACCTAGAAAATCTAACCTTGGCTTTTTTTTTGTTAGATGCGGTTGATTTGCGAGTGTGTTTTTTTTTAAGAATAGAACGATACGTCTTTTTTCCACCAGTCTTTCGATTACTTCCCATTTCTAAATCTGTCATTTTTGATGTATGGGTAGGTCTGATATATTGTGTATATATTTTTTCATTTTCAGGAAAGTCGTCTGGTAATACTGAACACGAATAATCCATGATATTCACATAGGTATCCTTTCCAAAAATCTCTTTCAGAATGCAGGGAATATAACTTAACCTGACTATTCTTATCTCATCGTTTCTCGCGTATACTTTATTGGTTTTATTTTTATCAAAGATCAATGGCTTTTCATGAGACGGAATGTGTTCTGGAATATCTGCAATATTTTCTGTCTCTATTTTGGCAAGAGCTCTGTCAATAGAACTCACTCTTTCTGGAAAATAATCGACCAAAGCACCATAATCATTCAAATGAAGTAGATTAATACTTAAATCATCAGGATTTGTGGGATAAACTAATTGCAAAGAATTGATGTCTCCATGTGTGACCTTTTTATGAACAGATAGTAAAAATACTCCAAACTTGTTTTCAAATACTAATCGGTTCATTGTACGATTAATAAGCGAGTTTGCAGCAGATGTAGAACCAAATGTGTGTATAACCTTGTCAAACGTAATTGGATCGTATAACTGTCCAATGTCATCATCTGTATAAGTTCCGTAGCCTTTCTGTATTTTAATGTAGCGTGGGGTGCTATCATCAATATGTTGCTGAATTACATCAAATGTTGTTTGATTTGTCAAGTCTCGACGAAATAAATGTTTTAAATCATTTGTTGTGTTGCCGTCAGCGATACAGTTTGCGTACGCATAGTCGAGCTTTCTGCTTAATTGATATAGCCTGGCATTATCAAAACAGCTTGAAGTTTCGCTGTCTAAGTTCAAGACAGTTGTTCTGCCATATGCAATTACTACCACGGTTGCTACATACTTTGATTGTGTATCCATAATGATCGATTATAACACAGTACTGTGTTGTATATAATACAATGGGATTATTTACTTTGTTGTTTCTATATCAGTAACTATCATGCATGTATCTGTATCTACAACTGTATCATTCTTAGATAATACGGTCGCGCCAGACACCTTGTTTATTATACTTTTATAATTGTGTTCATCTTCTGCGTCCGTTCCGCCGCCCATAACTTTGTTTGCAATTGTCATATATTCTCGGTGTTTTGATGTAGAAAGAACCCTGCTAGATGGATTTTCTTCTTGCCATTCAGGTAACTTCATCATATTTTTGTGACGCACACTATCGATCATTTTTTTCATATTATTCATTCCGGGCTCTTCTTTGTTCCACGTGTCTTTGTCTTTTAAGTATAACGATTTACGTTTTAGATCTGTACAATGGATCGGTCTTTCTGCAACTTCAAGCTCATTCAATCTTTTGATAATCACATTACTTACGCCTTCAATAAAACCACCCTTTCCGAAATTATCTAAATCGCCCATACCGATTTTGAGCGTATCAATGAAATCGGCTATATTCATCGCATCTTTACACGTATCATTCAAGAAAAAGTTTATGTTGATGTTATTGTTAATTGTGTTACCTTTTGCATTCTTAACTGTATCGATTGCTTCCTTCATGATTTCTGTGTGTTGTTTCGTGGTTTCTGCTGTATTTTCTATCTGTTGTTGCACCAACCCTGACTGTTGCTTGATAATTTCGTTACTTTGTTTCACAACTTCGTGGAGTTCTGTATTTTGTTTCATAAGTTTTAGATAATCTTCCATAGTCGGCTTGGGTATATCTTCAGAGAATTCTTCTGTCTCTTTTTTTGCAGAATTTTGAATATACGTGCATTTCTTCTTGTGCTTGCTTAAGCCCGAAGCATGCTTGTATTCGTTCCCACATGAACACATATATGGTGCGGCATTTTTTGGCATTTTTTCGTTATCCATTTCCTTAATTTTGTGTTTTGCTGTGGATAAATGTGCCACATAATTACTCTTTTTATAGCATGTAAAGTGACATTTTTCACAATAATAATTATTGTCATTTTTCGGCATTTTTTCGTTATCCATTTGTTATCCTATAATGGATAACGAAAAAAATGCCTAAATATTAACGATTTTATGTTAAAAAAAACATGCAGCCAGTTTTTTCGACCCAAAAACGATTTTTAGAGCATTATGATAAGAAATCGAAAATTCACGTTTTTTTCAATTCAAAAACCTTGTATATTAAAAAATGGACATTTTAAAATGTCCGTTTCAGATTATAACCAACTTTTGATTCGACTTTTTTTATAATTTCTTTAAGTTCAAAAATACATAATATATATTATTTAGTAAGATTTGATGGGATCTACAATGGAGTACTTTCGATCAACAAGAATGAGTAATCTGTATGATCAGATGTGTTGAGATAGTTATTTCCTCTAGCACAAAACACTATTGTAACATTCGTATTTTTAAGAATATCATCGTTACACTTTTTTAAAAACGTTTCCATTTCTGGCTGGATAATTGTCGACCATGCAATGCATGGTGAAATAAAGGAACATAGAATAGGCAGTATCACTAATAGTGGATGTATAATAAACCCTACTATAACTGCAATAAATGTTGCTACGGCTGTAATTTTGACGCGATCTTGATTTTTCTTTCGTATGGACATAATTGTATCGTTATACATAATGAATATCTTGTGCCATTTCGAATTATCTATTACTTGATTTAAAACATTCGGTAGTGCTGGAAACGTAACTTTGACGTCGGGGTTAAATGCAAATATAGTCTCGCAACATTCATCGGGTAACACATTTGAGACAAAGCTCCACAGAACTCTATGTTTCTCATCATTGATATTTACGCATATATATTGTAGCATTGTTTCAGCAGATGTAAGCGGGTTTGTCAAAGTGTTTTCATTATAGAAGGGGGACTGTATAGATGGATCTGGGTGGTGATTGTTTACGTAGGTGCGTGTTAATGTAGTTTCGCCTTGTGGAGTTGTTGTTACAGTTGCACATATAGGTACGGCAATATGGGGGCTGGGCAATGCATAAATAGTCGGAGATAAAGTGGTTGGCATGTTGATATAGATAATATATGTTTGATACTTTAGTTATGCGATAATAATCGATGATCAATTTCTGTAAGTTCAAAAATACATAATATATATTATTGAAAAGGTTGATGGGGAATACCCGAGATTGTTAATATAGTTCGATCGACGTGGAAAGGGAAATTCTCAAAAATCTCACGATGAATCTCATAATAGATGCAACATATCTTACGAGAATAATGCTGATAAAAGTAAGACGCTTGTAGATAGAGCAGTTGAAGAAAACCTAAAGGAGTTAAATAATAAATTGATTAATAAAAATGAAGATATGAATGTTAATACAGACACAATGCAAAAAGATCCAATAGAGGTTAAATATATTGATTTATTTTGCGGTATGGGTTCATTTCATTATTCATTTCAAAAATTAGGGTTTAAATGTGTTATGGCTTCTGATAACTACAAACCAGCAAAAGAAACTTATAACAAAAACTACAATATTGATGTTTTGGATGATATATGTGATATTGACCCATCAAGTATTGAACCATATGATATACTATGTGCGGGTTTTCCGTGTCAGCCATTTTCGCAGGCAGGGCATCATAAAGGATTTGAAGATAGTAGAGGAACTATGTTCTCACAAGTGATGAGATTTGTAAAAACAAATGTACCTAAGATTGTGGTCTTAGAAAATGTTCAGGCACTTTTAAATCATGATAAAGGACAAAGTTTCATTAAGATTAAAACCGAGTTGGAAAATGAAGGGTATAATATCGTATATAAGGTTTTAAAATGTAGTGATTATGGTATTCCACAAATGAGAAAAAGGTTGTTTATAATTGGGTTTAAAAATATTGAAGTTACGGATTTGGATAAATTCTTCAATCTTGAAGAATACGAAAAAAAAATAACATTGACGGAATATCTTGGACAAAACTTTATTAAAGATACCGCTTACACTCTAAGATGTGGTGGAAAACACTCACCAATTGACGACAGACATAATTGGGATGGTTATTGGGTAGATGATAAAGAATATAGATTGACTATAGAAGATGGTTTAAAATTACAAGGATTTAATGATTATAATTTTATAGGAAACAAAACTGAAAAATGGAAGATGATTGGAAACACTATTCCTACTATATTTACTGAAATTATTGGAAAACAGATAATTAAGCATACTTCATTTAATTCTAATATGTAAACTTCCTTTATATTTAATTAAACCATCGGGTTTAACATCGTTAAATATCCAAGGTTTACAATATTCTGGTATTACCTTTGGCATACTTTTATCTCTTAACGATAAAACGATTGTATCGTAAATGGATTTAATATATGTATGTTTATCTTCAATATTTACGCATTTTATAAAAGTAATTTTTTCATCTTGATAAGTCATTATAGCATTTGCGTTACACTTACTACATCCTTTACCAGAACCATCAAATACGAAGTATGTTAATACTGCTATAATTTCATCTTTAAGCAAAGGATCTTCTTTTACACATTCTAAATTAGTAATTAGTGTATCCTCTCCTATTATTTTTTTCCCCCTTTTATCAATATACTCTCGCAGTATTTTATCCAAGCAAATTATAGAGTGACATAATATACCTCCTTCCTGAAATATTTTTGCACTTCTGGGTGTATGATTTAAAATAGCAGGGTTTGCACCATTTTTCGTTTTTATTGATATACTATAAATATTTTGTGTTTTTTTCATTTTAATTTTACAATCAGCTTTGAAACCGCATTTTGCTTTTGATAATTCATTGATATCTAATATTTCATTTTCTGTATTCATATTGAGAATGCTTATACCTTCAGACGCTTCTTCCCCGAATATATCTATCAACTTATCATATTGTTTTGTTTCATTAAGATAATATAATTCTATTAGTAATAAAACTTCACCTTTCTCTCCTTTATTTTGATTGTTTGTTAGTATATTTATTTTTGCCAATAAATATTGGTTTTCTTTTTTTAAATTATTAAATTGCGTATCATCGCAATTATCTATATATGTGTGTGTTAATATAGTTTCGCATTGCGGAGTGGTTTGCATTGTTGATATGGATATAGGGTTGATACTTTAGTTATGCGATCATAATCGATGATCAATTTCTTTACACAATACAATACAAAACAAAACAAAACAAAACAAAACAAAACAAAATATCGTTATTTTGTTTTGTGTGTATAACTTATAGAAGAGCTTGTTTATTATGTCAAGTGAAACAGTGGGAACCCGCGTCGTGGGTATGACTATTAAGATCCAAAACCTCGACCCTACAACATTAGAAAAGACAAATCCAACCCCAACGGTAGAAGTTGGCGTGCCGCTCAACCCATATTGGGGAGTTAACGAATACTATTATAATACTATCGACAAGGAAGATGGAACAAGAGGTGCACCAACCATCATAAAATCGATCGATGAATTAGAAAATAAACCATTTGTTCCAAGTTGGAAAAGATAGTAATATGTTGATCCTGAAAGATTTAATATTTTAATACTATAAATGGTGAAACGAGCCGTATTAATCGGAATTAATTATAATACAATCGACGACCTCAAGTTAAATGGTTGCATTAATGACATCATTGTTATGCGTAATGTTCTAGTCGATGCATATGGCTACAATCGCAAGGATGTTACAATGTTAAGAGATGATGGAGCAGGATATCTTTTGCCTACTAGAGAGAACATCCTGGAGGCTATAGCTAGTGTAGCCGAATTAACGAGCGTTGGAGACGAAATGTGGATACATTATTCAGGTCACGGAACGTATGATCGCGACACGGATGGAGACGAAGTTGATAAATATGATGAAGTGATTATTCCGTTAGATTATGTAAGCAATGGTTTCATTGTAGATGAAGAACTGAAATCCAATTTAGAAAATGTCTTGGGGCACGTTATTATTACTCAGGACTGTTGTAATAGCGGAACTGGTTGGGATTTGCCATATCGTTTTACACTGGATTCTTCGGATCGTGTCATTCTTTATAGAGAAAGTTCTACTTTGAAGAATAAGAATATTTATATGTTTTCTGGATCTCGAGATGAACAACTCGCCGCCGATACCTATGACGGAGATATTGCAAGAAATGTTGGAGCATTTACAAATGCATTTATCGAGTGTTTGCGTTCTGGAAATCACAACAATAATTTTATTTCTCTGCGAACCAATGTAAACAACTATTTAGAGGATAAGGGATATACTCAACGCACCGAGTTTACTAGTACAAACAGTAGTCCTCACAATATAGTGTTAACTAGAAATGGCATTGTTAACAATGGTCCTCCAATATTTAATAGAAAAACGTTCAGTTCTAGACCTGGTTTAATGTTTCTGTAAGCGTAAAATATTCGTGATACTATAATCACTAATATTTTACAGTATAATTTTTATGTTTGTGTGTTGTCTTTTGCTTTATAAAATCTCGAGATCACGTAGTTTCCAATACTCGCACGCACCTCCGTGTAGTGGACGTTGGATAATAAACGGGATCCGTTTTTGCAATAGCTCCATTTCAGCAATGATATACCCGTCGAGAATGCTATCTGGGACGGGAACGAAAGGTTTTGATCCACTATTTAATTGTTTTGCACGTTGACCCAGAACTCTGGTTCTTTCGTATTTTGACAAATATGGTAACGTTCTATGAAGAGGATCAATAATATTATTATTTTCATCTCGCATGATGTTACATAATGTCTCTATTTCGTCATAATTTTTATTAAACTCGGTTGGATGGTGATCAAGTAGATAGTTTTTGTTAATTTCTTCATCAAACTTTTGAAAATACACATCTGGGTCTTCGTCGTCGTCGTCATATTCATCGTACTCATCATTTTCCATCATTCCATTCATATGACCGTCTTCTTCGTCTGAACTCTCGTCTTCTTCTTGATCAACATTCAAGAACTCCATTATATTATCGGTTGGTTCCGCTGTAATTTTCGTTTTTTTAAAAGATTTTTTTCCAACAGTTTTTGTGATAACTTCTTCTCCATCTTCGTCTAAATCAAACTCGTCCTCTTCTTCGTCATCAATCTCCACCTCTTCGTCATCAACCTCTGCCTCTTCGTCATCAACCTCTGCCTCTTCGTCATCATTGTCTACATCTTCTTCATCCTTGTCTACATCTTCTTCATCCTTGTCTACCTCCTCTTCATTTAGGTTTGTATCCTCATTGTCATTGTTTTCTGTATCATCGGTGATGCTAGTATCAATAAGGCCTTTTTCATTACTTGCTCGTGATGACATAACGTTTGTATTAATTATCCAGTAGATATACTATAATGTTAGAAAATCTTTAAACTATAATGTGTTCAATTTACTCGAAAAATAAAGAAAAAATGAGACAACTTTTCATTTTTTCTTTTTATGGGTACCTCTAATTAATATTCATGTTGTTTATTTATCATTCGTTTTCCACGTGTAATCGCATGTTGTGCATAAATATACATATTTGATGTTTGTTTCGTCATAACGAATGTAAATAATTTCACGTTTGGTGTCGTTTGTGTTTGTAGAACATTCGGGGTTGGGACATGGTATGTGATCTATTCTAGGCAAGCTGGGATCAAGTTTCGTATATTTATTAATGATGTGTGACATGTTAGTTACGTCATTTACAAACTGGACTTTTGAAACTGACATTGTTCCTTGGATATCATTTGCATCATCTTTATTTCCACAGTTTCTGCAGTAATACTCTAATTTGTCTACATCAGTTTCCGAGACATTAATATAGTACATGTTGTCACATGTGGAACAAAACTTCATACTAGTTAATATAGTAAGTCGATATTTTATTTATATTCTTTATTCTTGTATGTCTATTTCGTGTTCAATTTACATCCATATCCTTTTTGGATAGTTTTTTTTTTACAATAATTTTGGAGTGTTTCGGCTTTCCTAATTTTTTAGGAGTTGGTGTGCTTGGCGGTATAATAGTATAACTGGATATTTTTTCAGCAGAACTAGTTTCTGTGAGCTGATCCAGTAAGTCCATTGTTTCCTTATATTTATCGTCGGGTTCGTGTGTTCTCTTTTTTATAATTGGCGGGTCAATGGTTGGTATAGCTACCCAGGATGTTAACTGTTCCGCCGTAGAATATTTCACAAACATGTTATTAAATCTCGTTATAATGTTGTTATAATCAACGGGTATGGTCATTCTATAGATATTTGCAGTAACAAGATTACTTTCTTCGTGTAAGAAATGTTTGTTTCGTTTGACAATATTTTCAATATTTTTTCGAATAGACGATAGATTGTTTGTAAAGTTGATGAGTGCATCGTCATAGAACATATCAAACCATGGAAGATATAAACTGGGCGATTTGTCTATAATATTAAATATAGCAATATTAATGTTTTCGTATTCGATAATACGGTTATACGGTTTAAAATCTCGGTGTCTTTGTTGAACTCCTGGTTCATTTAATAATGGTTCATTTGTTAACAGTGTGCAGAGCGTTAACAGAATGGTTGAAATACTTTGACAAGATGTCCACTGTTCTCCTCTCCACGTGTTAAGTAATGAAATACATACTTTTCCTGATGTATATAGATTTGGATTGAACCTTACTTTATCTTGATTAGTTCTAAATGTTACTGTTGGTGGACTAGACGGATAATCATGTGGATAGTCAAACGCAAAGAAATAGTATCCATTTTCATATAGTGTATCTTGCGGACCGATGATCATTGCATATCCTTTTAGAATGTTGTCTTCATCATGTCGATAATATATACCGTTGCTCGTGAGCGGCGACTTGTTAATTTGCCTGACATCACGTGCCAACCTTTTTATAGTTTCTGGTTGTATAAACTTGATATCTTCTTTTTTATTATCGGTTCTTTGCATTTAGTTTAAATATAAACAGTTATCTTTTAAATATTAAATATTTATATTTAAACCATTTGTCATGTATATCTAGCATTGGTTCTCTCTTCGGGGGTTTTAAGGATGGTAAATTGATTTAGATATTATGGGTTCTTATATACATACAAAAGTATAACAAACCTAAATGAATGGTAATCAACGAGAAAATATGCACCCAGATTTAAGATCGTTCTTGATCTCCCACAAATGTGAAGGTGATAACAAACCAACCCATACAAGGATCGGGGACAAGGCTAGCATACGAGGTGGGAAATATTTCATACCTCCTGAAGAAGAGGATGAGTTCTTACGTCATTATCATGCCGAGATTGTAAAGAAGAATGGTGCAGAATATCTCACAGAGAAACAGTTGGGCGAGGGAGGGGCTGTCGCCATAGACTTGGATTTTCGATATGATACCGATATTCGTGTAAGACAACACAACGAACACGATATCGTCGATCTGATATCTATATATCTTGACATATTGAAATCCATCTTTATATTTGTTGCAGATGCAGTAGACTTTTATGTTTATATTTTCGAAAAGCCAGGTGTAAACTTATCGAACGATGATGTTACAAAGGATGGTATTCATATGATAATCGGTATAAAGATGAGCAGCACGCTGCAGCTATATCTTCGCGAGAAGGTATTAAAAGTCTTTGAAACAAATCCGAACGATATTGATTTTATTAATGATCTTCCGTTAAAAGACACATGCACGTGGAATACAGTCCTTGACGAAGGTATATCAAAGGGGTGCGTAAACTGGCAACTGTATGGTTCAAAGAAACCCGCAAACCAGGCTTATAAGTTGGTGGGGGTTTATCATATTACAATGGATGATGCCGACAATGAGTTTTGCAGCACGGGAGTGGATGTTGGTGAATATGAAAACTCATTTGACAATTTTCGAAAGCTTTCAATTCGCTATCGCGATCATCCAGAATATAACCTTCAGCCTGGAATGGAAGGGGTATTGCAAGAACGTAACGGAAAACGTCAGACAAAGAAAGGTGGGCGAGTTCTCAACTCAGTTCCAAGTGGAAACTTAAAGGTTTTATCAAGAAGCACGTCTAGTTCAAATATCGATCCCAGTAGTCTTGTTTCAATGGAAAATATTCAGACAAAAGAAGAGTTGGATATGTGGTGTGCTTATCTAGAAAGAACACTACAAGATAGCTCAAAAGATTACAAAGTTAGTGAAATACATGAATACGCAAAAATATTGCCAGATAAGTTCTACGGGCCAGGAAGCTATAATGACTGGATAAGGTTAGGATTTGCATTAAAGAATACATCTGAGATGTTGTTTGTTACATGGATGGTTGTAAGTGCGAAACAATCTGGGTTTGATTACAGTAGTATTCCTGAGTTTTATACTACTTGGACTAGAATAGACAGGAAAACCGACGGAAATGTCTTAACGTCAAAATCGATTGTGTATTGGGCAAAAGAGTACAACTATGAGGAATACATGAATGTAAAGAAAAAAACATTGAGTTACTTTGTAACTATATCTGTAGAAAATCCAGATGACCGAGAAGTTGCACAAGTGTTATACAATCTTGCAAGTGAGCGGTTCGTTTGTGCGACACTAACAAATACAAGTCATACTTGGTATGAGTTTCAGGGGCACAGATGGTTCTTAGATAAGGGGCTTCGTATTCGCAAGTCTGGTATTTCAGAGGATCTGTATGAAGTGTATTACAATGAACATGTAACCATGATGGTGGCAATACAATCACAGGCTAGTTCTGACAGCCTAGAAGATCCTGAGTATAAGGGTTTGATCCGAAAAAACAAAACGATTACCGAGATCATGTCAAAATGTCACAACAATGTTCAGAAAAATCATATTGCAAAGGAAGCCGCAGAACTCTTTTGGGATCGCGATTTTAGTGAAAAACTTGATCAAGATAAAAATACAATTGGATTTGAGAACGGAGTGGTTGATTTGACAACAGGTGAGTTTCGTGATGGCAGACCTCTTGATTATATTTCCAAATCAACACTTATTGATTATTATACCGACGCAAGGATGAAAAGCTCTGAGAATGTGAAAATCGCCGAAGAAATTAACGAGTTTATGTCTCAACTGTTTCCCGATGACGAACTGAAAGAATACGTGTGGGAACATCTTGCATCCACGCTTATTGGTGAAAACGCGTCGCAGACATTTAACATTTACCGAGGTGATGGTAGCAATGGCAAGTCGTTGTTAACAGTGCTTATGTCAATGTGTCTAGGAGATTATTGTAATCCTACCGCTCCTATTGGAGTAATTACATCAAAGCGTGTCGCAACAGGTGGCACATCGTCAGAGCTTTATGCATTGAAGAGTATTCGATACGCTGTTTTCCAGGAACCGACAAAAGACATGGTGTTGAATGAAGGTGCGATGAAGGAGATGACTGGAGATGCCAAGATCCAAGCAAGAGAACTCTATCAGACGTCTTCAACATTTAATCAAATGTTCACACTCGCCGTTTGCACCAACACCTTCTTTCAAATAAAAACGCAGGATGAGGGAACATGGAGAAGGTTGAGAATTGTCGAGTTTAAAAGCTGTTTCAAGAACCCCGATGTGTATAGCAAACTGCCTGAAAAACAACGCAACAGTAAATATATTTACAAAAAGGATCCGACATTAAAAGACAAACTCCCTATATGGGCTCCAGTATTTATGCGAATGTTAATCGACAGATGTGTTAAAAATCAAGGCATTGTCGTTGATTGCGACATGGTTCTCGAAGAAACCAACAAATATCGTTTCAAGCAGGATCTCATTGGACAGTTTATGCAAGAAATGATTGTCGAAGCAGAAGGAGCTAACTTAACAAAACAAGAATTGTCTCAGCAATGGAAACAGTGGTGTGAAACAAATCAGGCAACAAACACCCCCAAGGTCTCTGAATTGGTAGAGTACATGGACAGTAATTACGAGAAGAACGGAAAGAATGGATGGGTAAATATAACATTTAGCACATACATTGATGCGGAGCAAGAACTATAAAGTATAAAGTATAAATATCTATTTGTATATCAAATACACGAGAACATTATATTATGTACTACTATACATAACATAATGAGTTATCTACATAAATCGGCAAATAAAACACAAAAATCTCAAGAAAAATATGATATTCTTAATATATCGGTGGCATTTATGTCGCTGTTTATATTTTTCTATCGATTTCTGCTGGTTGCAGTGCCTATGTTCAAAGAAGCATATAGTGCAGGAAATCTTCGCGAGATGGCATTGGCGATGACCATGCTTGTGTAAATATATGACATCGGCTTTATATTTTTACATCTAATTCTGGAACCTGATAAGAAGGATCGGGCCCAACCTTTGTTGATGTATTTTCTTCAGGGAATGAAACTCCAAGTGCCTGGGTGTATGTATTATATGGAAGCATACTTAATGTTGCCCGTATGCTAGCGAACGACGTTACAGCAATGGATGATATTACAAATGGGTAAAGAATGAGAATGGCTAGTAAAATGCCTCTTACTTTCCACGAATATGTAGTTGGTGTTAAAAATGATGCAACGATGAATGAAATGATTAGCAGTATATAGAGCCACTTCATAATCATGTACCACCACCCGAGGTCTTCTGTTCCTTGCATTTCGTAGAATGCCTTTCTGTCATTTGTTGAGTTTTTAGATAACATAAGTTCATATTCTCTCTTGAGGGAACTATTCGAAAGTGATATCCTCCCGTAAAAACTATCTAGCTCTGTCAGACTGTTATATGAGTCTTCGTATGCATTTATGGATGTGTCCATCTTTTTGATGTCGGCATTCCAACTAGCTTGTGTATTTTTTTTCCATTTATTCGCCGAGTTGTACAATTCTTTTTCTCGCTTCTTTACGTATTCTGATGTGCCATCAGTATACTCAAGATAGTTTTTACGAGCGTCAAAAAGCTGATCAGGTGCAGTAACAACATTCGTTTTTTTCTCTTCGAGTATTTCTTTTAATTCATTCTCCTTTTTATTTCTTTGGCATGTTGTATCGCATGGGGGGTCTATTCCTGGGAACATGTTTAACAGTGCATTGCGTCTGCGTAATTCGGAAGCATTTTGGTTTTGCGGCTTTGTTTTGGCAGCCTTAATAAGTTTCTTGTTTTTTGGATTTCTTCCAAAAGCCCCCCATTCCCTTTTATCAATTCTAGTATCACTATTTGCATCTAAATTCGTGAATAATTTTGAAAGTCCTTGTCCCATATTAAATTAATGTATATATAAAATACGTCTATATTTTATATATTAGGTTTCTTCATAACGATGAATAATTAAGTTATTGAAACTTTGCAAGATTAATCTCCATTTCTTTGGCGGCTTGTTTTCCGCTAAGAGCATTTGCATTGAGTGAAGATGATCCGTCGCGGGTTGGTTCGTATGAGTTGACCCCCTTCGGGAAAACATCTCTTATCTCGCTGCTACCGAGTTGATCATTTGGATAACATTTGTTAAATGGTGAAGGAACCCATGTGAAACTTGGTTGACAGCAATCTTGTCCGATACATGTTGCCTCTTCCGTATCAGGTTGTGTTTGTAAATGGTTTGTCTCCCCAACCTTTCCAGGTTGAATGTTCGGTTTACCTTTCAACATATCCCAGTTATACTGTTGATACATCATAGCATCACGGCTATATGCATCCCATAGTTCCTTAATAACATAATAAGAACCAGTGACCCCGATCAAAACAATTAACGTAGTGAAAACAAAGGGAGGCACAAATCCCTGATTGTAAAGATAAGTTACTATCAAAACAAGAGAGAACACAACCGTAATATACTTCAAAATAAGAGTGTGGTGTTTATATTTATCACCATAATATCTATTTATCTCTACGAGACGTAGTCGATTATTTCTCTGTTCTCCAATAAGTCCAATGCGTTTTTCTGCACGGTTGAGTTCTCTCTCAACAACTTCTAACGCATCGGTTTCTTGTGTAAGTATGTTGTGAGATACATTCACGTTGTCTTGATAATATACCTGGTTCTGTTGAAGTTCTAAATATAAATTATAGCGTGAATCAGAGACGTTTTTAATTTGTTTAACAAGCTCTTGTTGTTGTTCTTGGTTCAGTTGTCTAGTCGATGACCCTGTTTGGAGTTGTTTAAATAATCCTTCTTCCGTAGTCTGTAAATCACGAATGTTGGCAATGACAGATTTTCCACGTTCATTTAATTGTCCAAATTCGGAAATACCTAAAGGTTTGTTTAAGTTGCTACTATCAGTCATAATTATTTATATATATGATATATGGATATAATATATTGTTCTTGACAATATATGACACAGTTATACAAATTATAGACTAGCTTACTGAGATTTAATTTTCATTATTGCACGAACAGCAAAGAATACGACGATGATTGCAATCGCTAACCACAGTATGTAAATATAGGTATAGGATTTTCTCGAAACATCTGCCATTTGATACTTATATTTATCTATTCTGAAATCTCCAGAGTCCGCATATTCATTTATCTTCTCAACAATTTCTTTGTATTGTGTTACAGATTCGTCAACCATTGGCTGATTTATATGTGCTCGTTCAATAAGATCCTTATTATATTCTTTTAGCTCACCTAATATCTCAACATATGTCTCAATATTTGCCCCAATATCTTCTTGCATTGTCCTCATATCTTGTGCATCTTGATCGTATGCCCTCCATGTTCCACACTTTTCATTTTTATTCATTTTATCTCCTCTTTTCAACGGACTAATTGTGTTTCCCTCGTCATCTAGAGCAACGTAGTTTCCAGATCCTAGAACTTGCTGCTGTCCTGCAACTATATAACTAGCGGGAAGAGAAGTAACTTTTTTTGTGCACGTCCAATTATTATCTATTTGCGGTATTTTTTTATACATACGACTGTATTCTTTTTGTTCGGTTCCCCACGAGTAAATTGTGGGATCTAGTGTCTTAAGAGAACACTTTGGTACAATTGTCCCGTCTCGAACTCCTGTGATACCAACAGTTTGTGCTGCCGCATCAAATACGAACGCTTTGCAATCATCATAATATTTATTACAAAGATCTCTACATGCAGGTATCGTCATACTTACATTCTGTAACTCAGATCGAGGAACATTATCCATATTAAAATAGTCGCTTGTTATGTTATTTAATAATTCATAATCAGTGTCACTTGTATTTTCAGGTTTTAACATTGTATCTGGATAACCTCTGAGAAACTTCTTTTTGTCTACATACCCAAGTCCTTTAAGGAACGTTGAAAATCTTGGAAACCCAAACGAGTTATCAGACCCCTTTTCTAATATCATGTAATAGGTAACCGTGTTTTTATTTCCATAGGTTATCCCATTTTTATCTTTTAATGAAAACGTGTTATCGGTGCTAGGAGAATTAATTGGTGATCCAAATGCAATAAGTTCTCCAGATGAACTGTTTATATATCTAAAAAAAAATCCTACGTAAGAAAATCTATATGTTGTTGCATTTTCGAGAGACTTTGATACCCAGCCTTCCAAAACGCGTTGAGAAGCTGGATCCTTTTTCATTTTTTCCCACTCTGATAAAGAAAGAACCTTTCTATTTAATATCCCAGACCCAACTCCAATGTCTACATCTACAGTTGAGCCAACATTGGTGTCATCTGATGATTTTGAGTCAAACGGGATAGATTCTACGTTTACCGCACCCTTATGAATGAGTGCCATTTTATCTTCATTTTCAGAACTTGACGTGCGATATACCGCACAAGACAAATTTGCGTTGTCTCCCTGTATAGAAAGTATATATTCTTGTTCATATAACGGTGGTTCTAAAGCAAGAGTTGTGTTTTCGGGTCCGTATTTGAACACAGTGCTGCGGGAAGCCGATCCTTGTTTTTTGACATCAGTCAAATCTTTTACTATGTATATTTCTCCTTTTCTTCTTGTTGTGTCCTTGGATACACTGTCTGAATTAATCTCGCCTTGAGACGCGACATTATTGCCCATATTTACCATCGCAAAATAACTCGATCCGTTTTCTTTCGCTAATCGAGCTCCATCAAATATCGTACCAAATCCCTTTCTTACAAGTTGGGTGTTTTTAATGGATCCACTAACATCCGACCCGACGGTAATATCTGGGTTAAAATTATATATACCTTCAAATGAAAAGCCTGGATATCCATATGTTTCATTACCAGGAGTAAATCGACCCGGTTGAGCAATTGCACTATTAAATGAATATACGGGAGTTTGACCGACCTCGCCATCTCTCACAACAAAGTTTAACTTCTGGCTTCCTAGGTTACGTATCATTACTATACGAGGTTCCTCTTTTACATTGCCATGACTTTTTGCTCCCATGTTTGCGAAGTCTTTTACTGAAGGTAGAAGACATGTAGAACGATACACTCCCTTCACTGTTTCGGTGTTTGTTAATCCAAAAATAAACGATCCTTGTTGTGCAGCAAGTTCTTTGCATTCCTCAAAGGTTAGTTTTTTGCCTTGGTTTCTAACCATATATTTGAGCTTGCTTTGTTGCCCATAGTTGTTTGTTGTAAGACCTCCTTCCACCTGATATTCTTCGTTATCGGGTATTTCTCTATATAGTTGGTTGAATGCCCACACAACATTTGGAACGCCTGGATTATCATTACCAACTCCCTTCATGTTTTCTGGACTATCTCCTATCGCCAGCGTTTTTACTCTATCTTTTAATTCGGGCGTTGTATACAATCTATTTACAAGTATATTGCTTAATTTAAGCTTGTCCTCGTCTGTTGTGTCAGTTTTAATTTGCGACAAAAGTCGTGAGGACTTATCCTTGTATTTTGCAACTCCCTCTTGAATAGAAACGCCAAGTTTATTAAGGTTGTTAATTTTCTCACTAAGCTTATTATCTTGCTCTAACATTTTTCTTGCCTTATATACCGCGTCACTTGGTGTGTTTGACCGCGTTGCTGATTGGGACTTTGGAAACTCAATATTCGTGTAAAACCCTTCTATACTAGTCTGTCTTTCTGAAAATAAGTCTTTCATTATTTGTTATGATATTTTATAAAATGTATATAATATCATAATACTAAAATTTTGTCATAAAAACTGATACATTTGTTGGGTAAATATATTTACTTCATATATTTTTTGAAAAGATACAATAATATACTTATCACAATAAAGAGCCATAACATAAATGTAATACTTCCGCCAATAAAAATGGTAGTAAGTAATGTCACAAGACTAATTATTCCCCACGATATCACATGTGGAGTATATATCATATATTTTGGGAACATTAAGTATATTGCAACAATCGATACCACTATTATTGATACACATCCCCAAATCCAAAAGTATATTTGTGAACTTATCGCTCTTTTTTCTTGATCTATTTGATTTTTTCGTGTGGCAGAATATTTGTCTATATTGGTATTTAGTTTCTTTCTCTCTTTGATTAATGACGTAACCTCTGTTACTAAATCGCGCCTTCGTTGCAATACTCCAGATTGATAACGAGTAATATTTCCATTCATTATATATTTTTTATATACGCTTTGTATTCTGAGGTTAAGTGTAATGAGATCATCGCTCAACATAATAAGTTTTTCTAGCAACTCTTCGTTGGGGGTTTCGTATGCAGGCATAATTGGATAAGGAGGAAGTTTTCCAGGAGTAAAAATGGGAAAGTCTCGTGTTAGTTTATTTTTATTTGGGCTCGACGGTTGCGTGTTACTTCCCTCTGGGATAATTGGATTATTAAAATATAACTCATGATGTATGCTATCATCTCCAAAAGGAGGACCTATAAAGACTACATCCCTGTTACGATTGTACATTTCGATACTATAATTTGCACACATTTTGCCTGAACCTTTGGGACCTTGGATGCTAACTTTGTATATTTCAATTGGATTTCGTAGTGCAACCTCAATAAACTGATCTTTCCACGGAACGCTGTCATCAATATTCACAAACTGGTTTGTGGTAGGTTTCCCGTCAATTAATCTATTTAGAGGGGCAGATCCTCTCGTTAACTTACTTGATTTTAAAAACGCATTCTTGGCTGAGTTGACATTGTATCTATCTACGGAATATATTTCAACCTGATTTAAGATTATGAACCTACTGGCTGGAATACTGCCAAACTTTATACGAATAAATTGCACTTTTTCACCAGGAGGTTGATACTCGTGTAACTTTACACCATATGCTCCTGGAACCCTTCCTAATAAATCCGAACTGTGTAGTGTTTTATCAAACTCTGTTAGCCATTTGTCACTGTTATATCTATTTTCGGTAGAGTTATTAACCCGATGGTCTGTATTTAAATCATCAACTTTTATATTAGATTTTAATGCCATCCAGTTTGGATTAGTGGCAGTTAAGAGTTTCTTTAAATTAGGGGCGTATTTTGTTCCTTGGCAAAGTGCTATCGCTAATCCTGCAGGGCCTCCCCCATTGACTTGCGTAGCAAATATCATATTCGGTCCTGTATGGATCTTGGTATCATCTGACATTCTCAGTTTTTTTGGATGACCCCCCCATCCACCACTGAATGTAATATAACTTCCTGTTAGTTTATTTACCCATATTTTAACATTAGCATCTGCTGCACCTACAATCCATAAATACTTATAAGTTGGATCATTTATTTTCTCGTAGTCAACGTGGAATACATTATAGTAAAGTTTTACTACTCCTTTTGGAGCAGTCCCCCAATTTTCTTGTTTATGAAGTGGTTCATTTGAATCCCATGGGCCATATGGATATGAAATCCATCTTGGCACTGTATCCAATGTAAGATTACTAAACTGATTAACGTTAAAAACCTTTCTTCCCCAAACAGGGCTGTCTTTAAGAGCAGATCCCCATATAGTAGCGATAGTAGGGCGTCCAGTGCTCGAACCTAGGGAAAATGATGGCTTTCCAACATATAAAAACATCTGTTGCCCCCAACCTTTACTATGGCCAGGTCTCTCTACGTATAAGTAGTCTCCGTGTACCCACGCAGAAAATGTATCGTTGTACCCAAAACTTCCTCTCTCTCCTCTACGGGTAAGTCCGTGTACTGTTACTGCATTACGTTCATCTCCTGTAATTTGTTTTTTAATATCACTAGTTACCCTGCCTCCTCCTCGGGGAGAACCGCGTTTCTTCGATTGCAAATATTGCATAAATCCACTTGTCATAAGTCCATTTTTAAATGGTAGACGCGTTTTCACGACATTTGAATTACCTTCACCGATAGTTGATGTGTTCTTTCCGTCTAATCCAGAACTTTTTCCTTGACTGAACTTTCCAACGTAAATTAATACATGATCAACCGATAGATTTATTTTTTCACGTTTAGAGCCTGGTCCAACAATACCGAATAGTTCTTCTTTCATACCCATTGCTGCCGCATCATCAACAACTGCCACTCGTTTTGCGATATCAATACCATGATTTTTTAAATATTGGATACCTAGACTTTTATAATTGGTTGTAGAGTTGGGGTCGATTAATAGTCTATCTGAACGCTTAGCAAATGCAGTGGCTGTTTTCGAGAAGTAATCTGGATCCGTTTGATCACTCCAGTTCTTTCTCCGCGAGTTCGATTTCATTAATCCCGATTTCGCCTCTTCAATCAATCGGGTTCTTTCTTCTTTTTGTTTTTTCCATTTGTCAACGTCTTTGCCATATTGGATTTTTGCATTATCATATTGGTCGTCTAAAGTTTGTTGTTCTTTTTTCCAAATAACCTGCTCATCCCTTACATTTTGTTGTCTTTCTGCTTCAGTTGTGTTATTATAGTTTTCGTAATCATTCAGTTGCTTGTCATATGTTGATTGCCTTTTTTCATTTTGTGAAACAGAAATGCCTACATATTCCCCGTAATACTGATTAGAAAGCTCTGTATACTCCTTAAGTTTTTCTGAAAACTCTTTTTGTAGAGGTGCAATTTCAGAGTCATACGAATCTTCAGTGTTGCGATATTTTGTTTGGAGTTCTTTATCCTTAGGTCTGACACCAGTTACGTATGCTAATGCTTTTTCAAGCTGTTCCTCATCGCGACGTACTTCATTTACATCTGACATTTAATATATTGATTATAGTATATACAATATATATAGATAATTCTTAACGATTACTTCGCAGTGTTATACTTTATATAACGGTGCCAAATATATTTATTCGTCTATATAAATTATTCTCGGTCGATAACGTGCTTAACCATATAAATGCCGATCATGGCAACTAGTATTAACCATATTAAAAACATGGGGGCTGTGCCCATATGTTCAGTAACATATACGACTAGAAATATAACGACTGAAAAAAGAACAGTATTTACTACATCTGTTGCACTAGATGGGTTTACAATAGTTTTGAACCCAATAATTAAAATAATTGCACAGATAACTAACCATATAGATTTTTTGTATCTTTCTGCTTCTGCATATCTCTGTGCTACAATCATATTTCCCCGCAAGAACCCATGTTTTTTTAGCAGCATCTCGCTTTTGTTATGCTCTGCATTTAATCTTGTTGCATATTCTTTCATTTGATCGATGAATATTTGATCATCTCTACTACCGCCCCCCTCTACTGGGGTCGGTGCATTTTTAATTCGTTGTTGTATCGAATTATATAATTTTCTATTTGTATCCATATATGCTGCGTATTCGTTCGATGAGTTAGTAAGTGTTACTTCGCCGCTCATTAAGTTGGTGTAGTACTGGTTACGTTTATCTTTATATGTATCTAACGATCGCTGATATTCAATACTATCTAATTCGGTGCTCATGTTAGTTGACTAAATATATACTATACATAGAAAATGCAAAGTATATATCATGAATATATCTAAGTTATAATAAGGTTGGTTGAATAGATACCTCGCCGCTAATAATTTTTTTGGCAAATATTACATATAACATAATTGAAGCCATAAGTATTCCTAACCCCATAAAAAAATTGGATGCATATTGAAGTTTGTAACTATCTGTCATATTTTTTCTTAGCCCAGCAGATCCAGACCCAGCCTTTGCTAATGCGTCTATTTTTTGCTTATATTCTTTTTCTATTTCTTTTTCGTCGTTAATTGCCTCAACATATTGTTCTAATCTTTTTCCTATTTCAGATCTATCGTTGTTTATATCTGTATTTGTTTCAAATAAGTTGGACTGAACACCATGAATACCTCGCAGGCGATTATCGTATGTTGTTTGATATACGCCCACGGTTGGATTGAGTTTCATGTTTACATAATCATTAACAATATGTGCAGTTTTTGGAGAAAATGTAGATTGAATATCTTTGACCCTTTGTCTTAAAGAAGCTGGCGATGTGTGATAATCTAATATATGTGTATGATCAACTTTTTCTGAACTCATGAGTATCTTATGTTAATGATGGTATATATTGTGGCTACATTATAGTTTTTAGTAGCTATACACATACTCTATAATAAACTCCGGTAATGGATGTTTTACTCGGGCGAATAATCTCACAAACCTCCCCTGGACGCATACCAATAGCCAATGCAACTGGATCAAATCTTGAAATATCTGGGAACTGGGTTGAGTGTGCAATATTATATCTTGTCTTTACTTCTGTAATTTCGTTATCCTTTAATAGTCTGTGGCTAGGCACTAGATTATGATCCAAGATATTGAACTGTAGTCGCTTAATATGATGAATAATGACAAAATATCCGTCTTTCTCCCATAGATGTTTTAATGTATTAATAATTGTGTCATGTGGGTCATCCTTTGTTACAATGACTAAGGTGTCATTTTTTGTCAAAAGCTCTTCTACGTTGAATAAGTCCTCAATTGTATCGTGAATATAGGCTGGACGCATTGCCTTCTCAATATGGTAATTTACATAAGTCTTTCGGATCTGAACATCGTTATCACTAGCTGTATCAAATAGCATATCTAGTTGATTGTTTGTATATTTTGCGTTTGTCTCGGTGAGGCTAATATTTTCGTATTCACTTGTATCATAGCCTTGTGTTTCCATTAATTTTATGAGTGTCTCGCGAGACTTAAATATCGAAGAAACAAGACTACTGGTGTTTTGCATTTGAACTTTAGTATCTACTATATTATTAGTTAGTATTAATATTCTATATTGATACTAATCAATATATATTCAATTTGGTGTTTGTTTATACAATTAACTCAGGTTAAATGCGATCTTTTTCGATCCACCTGTCTGACTGTTTTCAGTAACAGTTCCTTCTTCTTTTATTTCATCTTTATCTTCACTGGGATCTTCACTAGATTTTTCGATTTTTAGTATACTTACTGGATCGTTATTTGTAGATTGGGATAATTCTTTTTCACTTTCAGTACGTGTATTTTCCAACTTATCTGTGCTTATTTTCAACATATTATCTTGTCTATCTCGTGTATCGGATTCCTCTTTTCTTCTAGATATCTCTTCTTCACTTTCCATAATAGAAACAGCCTTCATTAGTTTTAACTTATCTTTTTCTGGAAGTGCGTCAAATTGTGTCTGAACATTTGGATCTTTGATAGCCGATGGTGCATCTATTTTATCTTCTTGCGGAATAGATTTTTCGTCTGCTGACATAGTAAACTTCGACATATCAGGAACTTCATCATTATTAACTGATCCGTTAGCGTGCACCATGTAGTCATCATAATTAATTGAATGTTCGTCATCAGAATTGGTTGATTGTGACGAGTTATTTTCACTAGACAATGGTGGTGCAGAGTTTGGAGATACTGGTGAAAAATCAGGTGTATTTGGGCTATTCGAAAGCTCGCGGGTTTCGTATTGAATGCTTTTTTCGCTATCATCTTTGTCTGTAGCCAGAGACGGTGCAACAGTATTTGCGGTTATGTTATCTATCATAACGGGTTGTGCAGCTATGTTATTTTCTGGAATAGGATCACTTATCATGTTTTTCATGTCATTTTTCGTGATATTTCGTATTTTGTCATATATATTGCTAAGTCTTGAGTTATCCTTGAGAAGTTTGTTTACATTATCTGAATATGACATCGTAGTAAGATGATCAATGCTGTCGTTTGTAATAATTTTCATGTGTATATTCATAACCTCGAGTTCTTGCATTAAAAGTTTGAAAGAATATGGGATACGAACAATACTAAATGATCGTCCATAATGACTTATTTTGTCAAGAGTAACGCCTCCATCTAAAGAGGTTTTAAACTGAAGCGGTCCGTCTGCATGTGGGCTTAACATAATTTTTGATTCTTCGTTGTATGCGGCAATTGCTCCAGTCTTATTACAGATCGCCATGTAATATTTATCTGCTCTATTCATAAATGCATCATTTAAGAACGCAGATGCTCCATGTGCCATAATGCCGTCGCGTTCCATTTCTCCAATTCGCAAACCTCCGTCATTTGCTCGTCCTTGATTAGGTTGTCTAGTAAGAAGAACTTTTTTTCCAGTTGGACGTGAGTTTATTTTATCCTTTACCATGTGCTTTAAACGCATATAGTATGTTGGTCCTACAAATATATTCGCAGTCATTTGTTGTCCTGTAAATCCGCTATACATAACTTGATTACCCGAAGAATGATACCCATTGTCAACCAAGACCTTTCCAAATGCATCTGTATTTGACCCCTTCATTGTAAATGCTGTGCAATCTCCAAATGCACCCACACAAGTATCTGCTTTTCCGATTAACGCTTCAAGAAGCTGACCAATTGTCATTCGGGATGGTATCGCATGTGGATTAATGATCAAATCTGGAACTGTTCCATCACTTGAATATGGCATGTCCTTTTCGGGAATAATAAGACCGATTGTTCCCTTTTGTCCAGCACGAGATGCCATCTTGTCTCCTATGGCAGGAATACGTTCTTCGCGAACTCTTACTTTTGCGATACGCGTGCCTTCTTCGCCATCCGTCATAAACGACTTATCTACAATACCAAGTTGCCCCTTTTTGGGAAATATTGAAGAATCAACTGCGGTTTGCTCGACATCGGGTGATGTAGTAATACGCCCAATGACTGCTCGTTTTTCGTGCATTTCAGTTTCTTCTTTAATAAGTCCGTACTCGTCAAGCGAATCATAATCATATTCTCTTTTGATACCTTTTACTTCTGGCATTTTTAACACATCTGCAAACTTTATGTCGCTGTTATTTGCTGACTGTTTTGACGATTCTTCTCGAGCTTCATACATTGAATAGTATGTAGTCCTGAATAATCCTCGATCGACCGCTCCTTCATTGATTAAAATAGCGTCTTCCACATTGTATCCAGTATACGACATAATTGCTACAATAGCATTTGATCCATATGGCATCTCCTCTTTATTTATGTATTTCAAGTATCTGGATTTTACCAAAGGAACTTGTCCGTAATTGAGAATAACTCCCATCTTATCAATTCTATTGTGAAAGTTTGTGTGGTACAATGATACGGCTTGTTTAGATTGTCCACATGAAAACGCATTACGGGTAGATGGGTTATGCTCGGGAAATATGATTGAATTGCCTAGCACGCCAAGTGTAAGAGATGGGTGTATTTCCAAGTGAGTATATTGTTTATTCAAACGAAGATCATCGGGGACTGTTGCAATAAGGTGAGTATTTTCTTCAGAAGAATCTAAATAGTCAACCACTGCCATTTTTTCTTTAAACTCTCTTTCTAAGCTCTCAAGACTTAAACTATCCATATCAGTATCTATTCCAGAATACATGCGGGTAATATCATAATATTTATCTTTATTAATACCTTCGTAACCTGGTGTTTTTTCTTTAAATCCGTTCACAATATTTTCCCAGTTATATTTATCATCGTGCAGAAGCTTTGCAGTATGCTTATTTCCGTAACTTAGGTTTCCCTTATCTATATAATACAGTGGGCGGGTTAATCTACCACTATCAGTGTAAATAAACAGTTCATTTGTGTTAAAAGAAAACGATATGCTGTTATATGCGGGCAGTGACCCAATTCTTCTACAAACTTTGAACTTTCTCATAGATTCGATCGGATTATCAATAATTCCAACCCAACGCCCATTTACGAAAACCTTTGTAAAACTAGAGATTGTCTTTGAGTTGCTTTCTGAGAGAAGTTTCATCCCTGTGTGCATTCTAAGCCATGAAATCATCTGTGTGCCTGGGGTACCGCTGGTAACATATGTCGATATCGCCATATACTTATGAAGTCCACAATTGCCGCCATCGGGGGTGTCAACTGGGTCAATAAAACCCCATTGACTAGAGTGGAGAAGACGCGGGCCAGTCACCTTCGCAGTTGGATCTAACGGGAGAACAAGCTTTCTCATATGACAAATTGCAGATAAACCAGAAAGTCGATTTAAATCCTGGAGCACGCCAACTTTCATAGACTGTTCGGTAGCCCCCCATTTTCCTTTGAATGCAGATCGAATACCCTTTTCAATAATAGTAGGTTTGAAAAATGATGTATGGTTATCTTCTATGAGACTGGTAAAATTCTTCTTGTAGTCAATGTCCTTTTCTTCATCACCCTTCTTAGGTTTCTTTTTTGATTTTTTCTTGTATTCCTTGTCGTGAAAATAAAACTCTTTATCGATGGATTGCTCTATTTTTTTTTTGAAATCAATATAATATTCTCGAATGAGCTGATAAATAAGGGTTCCAGATAACTCTACTCTTTTATACATAAAATTGTCGCGGTCAGTAGGTTGATCAACATTTTTGTATACACGCAACAGTTTGTATACCATATGTCCAACAAAATATGATTTATCAATAAAATTAGATGTTCCTATGTGCGGTAAAAAGTAATCCATAAGTATTTCCAATACACCATTTACAGTTCCTCTTTTAGTAAACTCTTTTATGTAGTGAATTGCGGTTTGTTGGTTGAAAATATTGCCAGCATCATGAACTGATGGAATAAAGTCGTCGACAAACTGATTATTTTTGTCTAGATCCAAAATACAATGTTCAATGATCTCCTTATCGCTTTCAACACCAAGTGCTCGCATCACTATAAATAATGGGATAGGCATTCTTACATTAGGTATTTCAACCAAGATATTTAAGTTACTATATGTTGTCGTTTCTCGTGAAATATGAATTTTTGTAGTTCTTACTGGCTTAGATGGATCTTCAGAAACCGATCTAATCTCTGTGCTAAACAAGTAGTTGCTGTCTTCCGAATGTTTCTTTATATAAAGCATATTATCTGCAAACTTTTCTTGACTAACCAGCACTTTTTCCTTACCGTCAATAATAAAATACCCTCCATAATCGTGAACACACTCTCCCATAGAATGTCTTGTTGTCTCGGGAAGAGATCTAAGAATGCACAGATTTGAATGAAGCATGACTGGCATCTTGCACAAAAACACCTTTTCGATCATCATATTTTTATCAATCCTCTCTCCATTTTCGTAATACACAAACTCAATATATATATCATAGTGGATATTAATACCATATGTCATGTTTCTTAAACGAGCTGTATTTGGATACATGTATTCTGCATCCACGCCTTGTTCATCGTTATAGATAACAGGTTTGCTGTAATAAATACGATCTCCGTCCTTTCCACCCATAAAAATGAAACATTCAAACGGGAGGTCTCCGTCTTTGTCATCCTTCTTTTTTTCTAGAAAACGAAGAGGATTATTATCCTTAAATATTCGCTTCAAATCGTTCTCTATAAATGTATTATACGAATCCAAATGGTGTGCAACGAGGTTATATGGATTGTCTTGAAAATATTTATTTATAACACTCCATGAAATATTGTCCATAGTATTCTATAATATATAGTTTTTATATTTTTTGTATGTAATTAAACGTGTTACGATGTATTACATACCTAGTTAGTTTTTTTTATGGTGTAAACTCACATGTTTACATTATATTTGTTGAAGATATAACTTTACCGCCCGTTATCATAAGTATACCAATAAGAACAAAAATAAACAAAATAGGAAAAACAACTAGCAACCAGGAGAGTGTGCGATTGTTATCTTTGCAAAGTAGATTGAGAACGTATGCCCAGAAAGACACATAAATCACCTTAAACATAAATATCAAAAATACGCTTGGGACTAAAACCGCATAGGCACCACACTTGTAGGTTGTATTGTCGAAATCAATTAGATTTTGAACGACAGACGCGACTAATCCGATCAACGAAATATACAGATAAACGCGTGCGGGAGTACATAGTTCCTTAATTTTAAGTGGAAAATAAGTCATATTATATACTATCATCAGAAAATATTATATAATAGTTAACAATTAAGCTCTTAGCATAACATCATCAGGTAGTTCACCACCGTTTAACTGATCTTTATATGGAAAAGGGTTAACTGGTCCTTCATTTCCACCTGCTGCAGCGACTGCCCCTTGTGCTCCATATTGAATACTTCTGCCTATGTCACTTAATGTGGATGGAACAAGTGAGAAACCACTAGGATTGCTGCTACTTCCAGAGCCACTTGCAGAAGAACAATCTGACCCACCTCGTATATGATACCTAGATGAACGGGTACGTCTGCGTCTTCTGTTAGATTTTTTTGCAGATTTTGATCTTCTTTTTGTTTTCTTTGATACCTTCTTGCCCTTTTTATGGCGTCTTAAGTTTCTTGTTTTGCGATTATTGCGTTTGGCGGGTGATTTTCTGGATTTTATCATAGATCTTGCCATACTTTGTTGGATTTATATATACTATACAAAGGGAATATATTTCATACGCAGAATAAGAAAAATACATAAGTTATACACAGTTATTTATACATTTCATTTACACATTTCATTTACACATTTCATTTACACATTTCATTTACACAGTTAAATGTCAACATGTGTTAACATGTGTCGCCTACAGCACATCTTGTTTAATTTTAGTTCGTCTAGAACCTCACCTTCTGGGGTCTTACTTGTGTTTTCTTTTGTTAAATATAAAACAGTATCGCTTTGAATACCTCTTTTCATTTTTTTTGATTTCACTTGTTCCAAATAGTATCTATATTTATCTGCCAATACTTCTCCACATGTAAAGCACTTAATTGGAATGATCATTTTCTATCAATAAGTATATATTAATATGATACTTTTATATCTTATTCTGTTGTTATAACCTCTAACATTATTTATGGTTCAATTTGTAATATATTGAACATATTTTTATGTAAATAGATAGTATATACACATTGAATTATGACCATACTTGTTTATAAGTTTCTTCTTGGTATTCTTGTTATATCGGTTATTATGGCAACATTAGACAGGAGTGTTCTTATTTTTATAGAAGACAACATACCTTTTGTCAAACAACAGCAAGAAGAGTTTATGAACTTGAAACGTTTTAGAAAGCAAGTAAAAAGTACTCAAAAGAAACTTAAAAATGAGAAAACACGTATAAAAGAAGAACCCGAACCAGCAAATCCTTTATCATCAAAGGATCTTGCAGTATTGCGGTCTCTTGAATATGCAGATCCTAAAAAAGATATGGGAGTGAATGACGCAAGTAGTTTTTGTAGAAAAACAAACGACAGTATCGACGATTTAGAAAAAAGATGTAAAAAACTAGATGGACATTCATGTAATCAAGTGGATTGCTGTGTCTTACTCAATGGGAATAAATGTGTGTCGGGTGGATCAATTGGGCCTAATTTTGGATGGACGAACTCGAATGGAGAGCCAAGACAAAAAGAAATAAGTGATTTTTATTACTACAAAGGAAAGCGTATGTAAATCTAAAAACTGTCGTCTTCTTCAAGGTAGTTATGTATTTTTGTGCCTACATTTAAATTATGAACGTCTCCTGCGAGCATTGCAGACTCGTACATAGTTCGGATAACATCATTTGGAGCTGAACTACCTGATTTTAACAGTCCTCTTTCTTTTAAAATCCTCTTTATTTCACTAAGATCCTCAGTTTTTAGTTTCTTTTTGGCTTCTTGAACCCGTTTACGAGTTTTCATATTTTTTACAAGAACTGATATTTTTTTCTTATCGCGAGACTTGCCAACCGTATAACTTTGCTTTATTGTTTTTTTAATTGTTTTTCTTCTTGATCTGGAATTACCGCCCTGTTTGTTTTTTGTATAAAACCTTTTTAGTTCTAATATTTCGTCGTGCGTTGATATATTTGAAGGTACCTTTTTCGAGTTTTCTCGAAACTTATTTTTGACTTTTTCTAGATTTCTCTCTCTTTCGTTAAGTGTTGCAATTGTGCTAGATTGTGGTGGATCTCTATCAGATACGTTACTTGAGCCTCGGGAGCGATTTTTCTTTGTTCGGTTCCATTCGCGAAAACTAGGTTTCGATGTAGAACCTTTTAGATTACTGTAGGGCGGTGCGACCACACGTTTGATCGGACTAATTGTGTTTGTATTTGTATTTGTATTTTCATGTTTTACTGGTGTATTCCTATAGTTATCTAATTTCATTGGTGGTGTCGTATCTATTTTGTGGTGGTCAATTGGATAACTTGTAGGAGGAATAGTTACCCGTAGTTCACTTGGGAGATCTACGTTTACATCTACATCTGCTTTCACGTCTAGGCCATACTGCTGATAAAGTAATGAGGATTTCATTGTTTTATTTTTGGGTGAAATGCCTCCTCCTGACGGATTATTTTCATTCGATTGTTCACGTTTTTTGTCTTTCTCTTGTTTTCTAAGTTTCTTCTTCTCTGATTTTCGCTGATTGGCAAGAGATTGAAGATACTTCATTGAATCGTCGAACTCACTTTTCTGAGCATTATCTTGAAGATCATCCGTATGTTCATTGGACTTGTCTTTTTTTTCTTGCTGTTTCAATTGTTGTATTCGTTTAATAAGCTCTCTCTTTATCGTGTTATGTTTTACAGTTTTATTGCGAGGCTTTTTTTCAGCCTTTTGAGTTTGTTTATTTGAAACCGCGTTTAACCCCTTTTTTCCTATTTTAAAAAAATCATGGTTAATTTGGATCGTCTTTTTGTTACTTGATCCAGTCGGCATTATATAAAGTGTACAATGATATAGATAAATAAAAGTTTTTTATAAAATTAACACATAAAAAGATAAGTAAATTGAACGTAGGTTAGTTCCCTCTACATTATCAAATAAGTAAGTGTACACCCGTTCAGTAATCAGATCGACAAAATGATTAGCAACAAAGAAGAAATTCAAGAGAAGGCAAACGAATTCTTTCGTGAAGATAAGAACTATGTTGAAGCCCCTTGGAAAATTCTGGAGTCCTATTTTGAAGGACATCATTTAGAGAGACTTGTTCGTCACCAGATCGAGTCATATAACCTGTTTGTAAATCATCAAATCGAACAAACAATTGGCATGTTTAATCCTGTTCACATCAAATCCGAACAAGACTATGACGAGAAGAGTGGGAAGACGTGTTTGGAAATAGACATTACGTTTGAAAACTTTAATATTTATAGACCGCAAATCCAAGAAAACAATGGTGCAACAAAGCTGATGTTTCCCCAAGAGGCGAGGCTGCGGAACTTCACATACTCGTCAACCATGACGGTAGACGTGCATATTAAATACCTAGTTCGAAACGGTGAAAATCTAGAACACACACAAGTATATCATAAAAATCTTCCCAATATCCATATCGGAAAGATACCGATTATGTTAAAATCTAGTATCTGCGTCTTAAATCAATACAAACATATCAATCATGTGACAACCCGAGAATGCAAATATGACGCAGGAGGATACTTTATCATTAATGGATCCGAAAAAACAGTTCTTGCACAAGAAAGATCTGCAGAAAATAAGGTATATTGTTTCAACATAAGTAAAAATAGCACGAAATATACTTGGTCTGCAGAAATTAAATCTATTCCAGATCACAAGTGCATTTCGCCTAAACAAATAAATATGATGATCTCCTCCAAAAATACTGGATTTGGATTTCCAATCACAATCCAGATACCTCGTTTAAAACAGCCCGTTCCTCTATTTGTATTGTTCAGAGCACTTGGCGTGTCTTCCGACAAAGATATATGCCAATACATTGTTCTGGATATAGAGAATGATGATCACCAAGAAACCGTCGAGTTTATAAATGCAACAGTAAGAGACTCGGCAGAATATTTATCACAAGAAGAATGTATTCAGTATATCACCCAACACGTCATGTATACACCTATTAATATGGACAGAGAAACAGGACAGCTAAAAAAGAGAGAGTTCGCAATGGACGTATTAACAAATGATCTATTTCCACATTGCCCTACTCAAAAAAAGAAGTTGTTCTTCTTAGGATACATGGCAAATCGACTAATTCAGGCAGGAATTGGAAAGATTATCCAGGATGATCGCGACTCTTATGTAAACAAACGCCTTGATCTTTGTGGTGTATTACTCAACAATCTATTTCGAAACTACTTCAACAAGCTTGTCAAAGATATGGAGAAGCAAATTATTCGTGAAATCAACACAGGATCATGGAAGTCTACCGATGACTTTCAAAATATTATTAACCAAACAAATATCTATAAAATCATTAAATCATCCACCATTGAAAATGGTATCAAACGTGCACTGTCTACAGGAGATTTTGGCATTAAACACATGAACAGTAACAAGGCAGGCGTTGCACAGGTCTTAAATAGGCTTACATACATCTCCACACTTAGTCATGCACGTCGCGTATCTACCCCAACCGATAAGAGTGGAAAGCTTGTTCCTCCCAGAAAACTTCATAACACCTCTTGGGGGTTTCTTTGTCCTCCAGAAACTCCAGAAGGCCAATCTGTTGGTATCGTTAAGAACTTAGCATACATGGCACATGTGACTATCCATACAATTTCCGAACCCCTTCACGATTTTGTAAAGACGCAGGTTGTACTACTGGATAATATTACTCCAAATGAAGCCCACGGCGAAACAAAGGTCTTTATAAATGGCTGCTGGGTGGGTATTTCAAAAAAACCATACGAACTGTTTGTAGATTTGAAAGAGCAAAAGCATAAGGGCATCATCAATATTTATACATCAATTGTCTTCAACTATAAAACGAATGAAATCCGCGTATGTAACGAAAGCGGACGCGTTACTAGACCACTTCTACGAGTAAAAGATAACAATCTTGTTATCACAAATGATGTAGTAAATAAGCTGTCTAAGAAAGAAATTGGTTGGGACGATTTGCTTACTAGTGCAAGGATCGACAATTCTATTATCGAATACATTGATCCAGATGAACAACAATCATCTCTGGTTGCGATGAAACCAAGTCAACTTGGAAAGAGAAGTGATGCGAATATGTTCTATCGATACACTCATTGTGAAATCCATCCTAGCACAATGTTTGGTATTCTTGCATCGTGCATACCTTTTCCGGAACACAACCAGTCTCCCAGAAACACATATCAGTGTGCAATGGGAAAACAGTCAATGGGTGTGTATGTAACTAACTTCGAAGAAAGAATGGACAAGACGGCCTATGTTCTCAGTTATCCAATGGCACCTCTTGTTGACACTCGTCTCATGCACATGATTAAGCTTGTTAACATTCCATCTGGAACGAATGTAGTTGTAGCTATTATGTCACACACCGGTTATAACCAAGAAGACTCCTTGTTGTTTAACAAGGGATCAGTAGAGCGTGGCTTGTTTCAAGCAGTTATCTATCATACTGAAAAAGATGAAGACAAGCAGAAGATTAACGGAGACGAAGAAATCCGATGTAAGCCAGACCCAACCAAGACGAAAGGTATGAAGTTTGCGAATTATGACAAACTGAACAACATGGGGCTAATGGATGAAAATACGCTCGTTGAAAACAGAGACATTATTATTTCCAAAGTAGTGCCTATCAAAGAAAATAGAAATGATCACACGAAACTTATCAAATACGAAGATCAAAGCCGTGTGTTCAGAACAAACGAAGAGACATATATTGATAAGAATTATATAGACAGAAACGGCGATGGGTATACGTTTGCCAAGGTAAGACTTAGAGCACTTCGCCAACCTAATTTCGGCGACAAGTTTAGCAGTCGTCATGGACAAAAGGGAACCATTGGAAATATCATTCCTGAAAAGGACATGCCATTCACTCGCTCTGGGATCCGACCTGATATTATTATTAACCCACATGCTATCCCATCGAGAATGACCATCGGTCAGCTAAAAGAAACACTTCTTGGAAAGACACTTGTAGAACTTGGTCTATTTGGCGACGGAACCAGCTTTGGCGATCTAGATGTGCAAACCATATGTAAAGAACTACAAAATGTAGGATATGAATCGAATGGTAACGAAATTATGTATAATGCGATGACGGGCGAACAAGTGGAAACTTCTGTATTTACAGGACCAGTCTTTTACCAGCGTCTCAAACACATGGTCGCAGACAAACAACATAGTCGTTCTATTGGACCAATGGTTAATTTGACTAGACAGCCTGCAGAGGGTAGAAGCAGAGATGGTGGTCTCAGATTTGGCGAGATGGAAAGAGATTGTATGTGTTCACACGGTGCCGCAAGATTTACAAAAGAAAGAATATATGATGTGTCTGACAAATACAGTGTATATACCTGTAAGAAATGTGGGATGATATCATCGTATAACGATAAGCAACACATTCATGTTTGTAAGACGTGTAACAATCGGTCAGACTTTAGTTATGTTGAGCTACCATATGCATGTAAATTATTGTTTCAAGAACTTACTACCATGAATGTTGCTCCGCGAATTATTACAAAGTAATTATTTGATTGTATATATATTTAAGTTAAGTTAATCTGTATGTGAATGAGTTGTATATATTGTATTTTTACACACTTTAGAATGTACCATATGAGACCAATATATATTATATTTTACTAGTATATAACATAGATCGATAGTCAACATGTTTTCTATGGCCAGAAATATGACAAAAAATCCTCGCGAAGTTTCCTCAAAAGGAGGTATGCCAACACCTACTGGTGTTAGTGACAGACAGTTTTCTTTTGCTCTAGATAGATCTCTAGTAGTGAACGCATGGAATGGACAAATGGCAGCGAAAGTTACCAATGAAAAAGTTGCCGCTACTCCATTTAGAGCCGTTCTCAATGCAAGTAACTTAGAACCATCAAACTGCAACTCCAAGTATGTGTTTGATAGCTCTGTTTACTCATCTTATAAAAGACAAGTAGCTAAGAAGCACACGTTCAACAAGTTGAAATAAATAGTTTCCCAATCATTCTTTTAGATTGTTATATATATAGATACATATAAATGACAAGCATTGCATACAAACAGTACTGTAACATCTCTTACAATGGAGGTAGTTATGTATGTAGTCCGATCAAGGGACCCTTATCAACAAGTCAAACACCCAGCACAACTGAAAATAAAAATAGAGGGATTACATACGCAAAAAATGGACAACCGGCCAAAGATGCAAACTGTGATAACGGTAATACCAATGCCATTGAAAGAAAGCTCTACAAGAACAAACTTTTGACCACAGAAGAGAGATATAAAAAGATTATATCGGGCAAAGATTATGGAACAAGAGATGCTTCATTTAGAACGTCGCTCATGAAAACAACTGCTATAGGAAAATCAGGAATGAACGCAGAAAACCAAGCATTATCGTTTAAAAGTGTTCATAATCAGGATATTCTACGTGCAAAAAATAGAGTTCGAAGAACTGGGGCGGCTGTCCCGCGAAAAGTTCAAGCAAAAGAGCTTCCTCCTCCATCTATCGCGGTGGCAACATACAAGTCAGGAAGCAATATACCCCGTCGCGAAGAAAAATTAAGCGTATTCATGCCAAGACATCTCAAGTCTAGAATTAAATGTAACACTTTATGTGATGGGGGAGAGATCATAAATAATAATGATAACTGTAATACCCGCAAACCTCACGATCATATCATCTCATCTACAACACTATCTAATATTCCTTGCTTATTAACGAATAACAATATATATATTGTTGATGATATTCAATATAACACAAAACAGGTGGTGTTAAACAGTTCAAATATTGACGATTATTCGCAACATGGTGTTGGAAGAGGAAGATATTTATTTTCAGATGTAAGATTGGAAGATGCATTCACGATTTTAAATCACAACAAAGAACAAATTATTTACATAAAAGGCAACAAACTTAACAAGTTTATGAAACTAGTAAATGGTATAGAATACGCATTTTATTACGGAGATGTTCATCTGTATGTGAATGGAGATTTTGATGTGCTGTCAATGTATTTCTATACACACGGTTATGCAGGAGCAAAGTATTTGCTTCGTTATATTGAGACATGTTTAGACACTACTGGATTGCCGTGTTTAACTGACCCTACTAGCATAAGATTAATACAATTAGAAAATAATCAATATAGAGTTGCATTTAATGATGTTACCGAGTTTTATCAATCACAGTATGGGTTAGGTAGGGGTATATATTTAGTAAAAAATGTTCCAATAGAATTAGCATTCACTATTTCAAATAAAGGCTTGGAAAATAAGATTTATCTTTCTAGTAATCAGATGCAATTGCCACTCCATGTAAATGGAGTGTTGCATTTATTTTTCCATGGAGAAGTTGAAATCCATGTTTTGGAGGATTTTGAATACGCGTCTCTCTTAATTTATAATAATAACCTTGTCGTCGGAGAAAATATATTCAAATACACCGATGCATGTTATGATACTAGTCCGTTAACCGCACAGGGAGCAACTGATCTACAACTAACAACAAGCACAAATATTCCCGATACTCTTTATAGCCAAAACTTATTTAAGGCGTATACCTATGGTTATCAGGGTGGAGCTATTAACGTGCAACCTCGTTCTGGACTGGACACAAGTATGTTTGTAAAATATATTGTAAGTGCAAATGGTCCACAACTTCCTAGCTGGTTATCAATCAATGAGAATACGGGACAAATAAGTGGATCGTCTACAAACGACGAAGATGCGTTCTATACTATTCAGTTTGCAATCCACGCAATATTGAACGATAATACATATGAAGAATATTATGTTAACATTGCATTATTCAATAACAATCTCATTACAGATGAAATAGTCGACAACGGGGACGGAGATGGAGGCTTCGGGGGAGATGAAGGATTTGATGGAGGAGAAGGCTTTAATGATCCACCCCCTGGCGTCTAGACCATCGAAGCAGTATCTATAATTAAATTAAGCAATTGACATTACACCCTTGAAGATTTAAAACGCCGGTTATTATATTACAAACTAATATAAAGGAATACTACTAATCATAGTAAGCAATAATGAAGAATAATGGGGTTGCTTCTCCTGTTTTACTGGATTTAGGTGATGTGCGTGAGCGATAAAAGCAAAAAGAACCGCATATCAAATACCTACTCATTTCGTCCTCCACCAATAAAGTAAATAAACCTGTATGCGATTAAGGAAGTGGGTCGCTGATACTTAAGTTGGATTTACAGTTGGACCATCGTAGGGTGAAACTCCTTACTATTGATTTTACCGGGTTCAGACCCAAACCCTTGTTAGTTAAAACGGCGTTTTAAATATTCAAGGGTGTAAAGTAGTAATAATGAAATCATATTAGATTGTTATCTATAAATACATATAGATACCAGCCATGTCTAACCAAAACTGTAATATTTCGTACAGTGGCGGGAGCTATCTGTTTAGCCCAGTTCGGGGACCTCTTAATGGTACTAAGACCCCAGGGACTATAGAAAATAATAATAACGGCGTTAGTTATGCAAAAAATGGACAACCATTTAAAACAAACACATGTGATAGTGGTGGATCACATGCGATACAAAGAAGATTATACCGAGATAAAACGGATGACACTTCTGTAATGAAAGAGAACGGGAATCTCCATATTGCATCTTCTTCAATGGTTACTGACAATAATAAAGTTAACGCAGTAGGAAAGTCTGCGACAAATGAGGAAGGATCTGCACTATCATTTAAAAGCGTAAATATCAATGATGAAAAAAGTGCAAGATTGAGAAACCGAAAATCGGGATATGTCGTATCTAAAAAGTTTCGAACAAAAAATCTGCCACCCCCTAGTGTCACGCGAAGGATATTTAAGGATAAACAATATGCGTCAACCTCGTTAAAATCCCATGATCTACGAATCAGTGCGTTCACCCCTCTTCACCTTATTCAACGCATCCGTTGCTCGGATAATTGTGATACAAAGTCCTCTGAAATAGATTATTACACAAATGATAACGACGGTGATTTTCAGTGTTTGTATAGTGTGAATACATTTGAGAAGTTTTATAATACAACGCGAGAGCCTAATATAGTGCTTAATGGAAATGGTATCGAAGACTATGTCCCCCAATATGGTGTTGGAAAAGGAATATATTACTTAAATGATGTTTCAGTGCAAAACGCGTTTACTATTATCAATTATGACAAGGAACAACTTGTTTATATTGTGGGTGAAGAGACCAAAAAGTTTACAAAACTTGTTCATGGAATAGAATACTCATTTTATTATGGAGACGTATTTCTACACGTTATCGATAACTTTGGAACTGTTTCATTTTTTTTATTTAATCATGGATATGCGGGTGGAAAACACATGCTAAGATATTCTGAGATGTGTTCAAGTGACAGGTCTCTTCCATGTTTTAATAATCCTAACACAATGTTTTTATTTAACAACAATGGAAATATGATTATTGGATTTAATAATTCGCACGATCCTATTATTCAATATGGCATGGGTAAGGGAACGTATTTGATCAAAGGTGTTGCAAAGTCATGGGCTATCACATTATTGAATACAACGAATAGAGATCGCATTTATATGTCAAGTTCTCTGAAGAATGATTTTATTACTGGGCGTGTAAACAATAATATATATCAATATCACTATGGAGATGTTCTTATCCACGTTACGGACGATTTTGGAATAGTTTCTTTTGGCACTATAATACCAGGATATCATGGTGGAGAGTATTTATTAAAATACAGTGAAAAATGTTTTATAAATCCTCTAACAACATTCATCAGTAACGCAGAGATTGGAAGTGTTTCTACTAATCCCAATCTTATCAAGACATTATTCAGTATAATATCACATACATTTTATACCTATGCAAATCAAACAAGAAATTACAGACAAATCGATATTGATAGCAACCTTTACATTCGTCCATCTGATACTTCCGATATGAACAAATATGTTGGCGTCGACGTTATACCGCCATTTCCTTCTTGGTTGTCGATTGATCCAAAAACCCTTGTTATATCTGGGTCAACAAGTAAAGATAAGGATGCATTTTATGTGAGAAATTATACAATTCGTGTTTACATGTATGAAGAATTAGATGGCACTCCTATTATTAATATTGATGCGTTCATTCCTAATTATACCAATGAAGATGATGGTGGGGGAGATGGTGGTGGAGATGGTGGTGGTGGAGATGGTGGTGGATTTGGTGGTGGAGATGGTGGTGGTGGAGATGGTGGTGGATTTGGTGGTGGAGATGGTGGTGGTGGATTTGGTGGTGGAGATGGTGGTGGTGG
>Ga0209662_1000140_pt1 | contig 44744 bp, 18 predicted proteins | sample SaaInlV_150m_DNA_4_FD_184662 | JGI IMG/M metagenome (GOLD analysis project Ga0209662, IMG submission 184662) | Marine microbial communities from expanding oxygen minimum zones in the Saanich Inlet - SI072_LV_150m_DNA (SPAdes) (version 2) | ecosystem: Environmental > Aquatic > Marine > Intertidal...
GGGCTCATTATTGGCTCCTTTTTCGGGTTGTTAGCCGCCCAAAGTATCTCTTATTTATTTAGATCAAATGAACCGAATTGGTCTGACTCCACACAATCTTATATAGAAGTATCAGGAAGCCGAGTCCATGATTTCAGGCAGCATTCTCATATATGCGGCTATCTGTTCTTCTGATATTTCAACAGAACCCGCGTGAAGGGGAGCAGATTGGAATTCCCATGATTTCAGTTTTAAGTACTGACTGCGACTATCCTCAACAATGACAGGGCCAGTTAGGTTGCGTCCACGCTTTTCGCAATGATCGATCAACCCAGATAGAACACAACCTGTAATTCTATCCATCTGAAAATCCTCAAAAGGAGTCAACCCGCTTTGTGTCAGGTATTTTTTCATTTGATCTGTCAGGAATGCCGAGACTCCAAATGGTGAGCTAGATTTCAGTACGCCGCCCTCGGTAAAAAGGATATCCCCTGAATTGCTTAAGCGTTCAACGGCCGCATCAATTGAAAAGCAATGTGGTCCAGAATCATCAACGATCATGCAGCCTTTTTTCAAACGCTGAACATCTATCAAATCCGGGACATTGGTAGCACCAATGATCAGATCGGCCTCATAAATCCTCTCACTGACCCCCCCTTCGCTCAAAATGATTTCTGCATTTTCAAAATGGGGAAATTTCTCCATCATATCCTGCACAAACAGGTCGATAGTGCGCTTGTTGGCGAACAGGTCTGCGAGCATGACTTCATGCAAATCCGTCATTTGATCAAGCATAAGTTCCAAAACCGACTTGCCTACAGAACCCATCCCGAGAAATGCCACACGGAGATCTTCTAACCTTCTGCCCGTCGTAGCCAACATTTTCTCAACTGCGAGCAAAACACTTGAAGCAGTCACATCATGTCCGGTCGTAATAAAAGGTAGATCCGCATCAGATTCCTTGATCAGCTCAACGATATCATGTCCATAGGTCGTAGCACTTGGAATAAGTCCGGTGAGTGAAACATGAGAAGCCCCAAGTGTTCGAGAGAGTTCTAAAGCCTCTCGGATCTCTGAGAGCAGAGCTTGCTTATCAGAGTATATACTCGCAGAAAATCTGGGCAAATGAATAACTCCAATAACCCCATGCGCCGTGGTGATGTGATATCTTAAATGCACATCAGGATCAGATAATTGTAGAAAGCTCTCTTCAGAGAGATCACTCCCTTCGATCATCGCATTGGAATAATAGCTTAAAGCAACTGAGTCAACCCTTGCCAGAGCCCCTTCTGATACAAGTGTTTCCAGTGGCTGGTTATAAATATCAACAACATGTTTTTGGGCTGCTGTTGTGGACATTTTTGCTGTCCTCTTCCCTGTCTTAGCAATGGAAGGCGCCTGTTGTCCCATATGTAATGCAAAATCTGAGAGGATTGGATATTGAAAGATGGTTTTAACAGAGATGGAACGCTTTAACACTTTTGAAAGCAAGGTTGTCATCTGAATCGCAGAGAGTGAATCGCCACCTGATTTGAAGAAGTGCTCCGAGGATGATAGGATTTTCTGCTCCAGAACATCTTGCCAGATATGAGCACATTGCTTTTCCAACTCGTTCAGCATTTCACTTGAGGCTAATGGAGTGTCAGATGATGGTTGTAGATTGAGGAGGGCTTTTCGATCGATCTTACCATTTACATTCAATGGGAATCTATCCACAAAAACGAAACTCGAGGGGATCATATATTCAGGGAGTATCTGTGAGAGGGAATCTCTGATGTGTTCATAATCTGAGCTGCTATCTCCGACGAGAACAGCCAGTAACCCTTTTCTCAGGTCCTTATACTCTTTTGCCAACACAATGGCATCTCGTACAGTTTCGACACCTTTAAGGGCTGTTTCTATTTCACCTAGATCAATCCGGTAACCGCGTATTTTAACCTGAAAGTCAGATCTACCTTTAAAGTATAATTTTCCATGCCCATCCCTGACGCCCAAATCGCCTGTCCGGTACATTTTCCATCCATTCTGAAATGGATCATCAAGGAACCAGTTCCCATTGTCAATTTCTCGGTTGATATATCCCTGGGAAACACCTGCTCCAGCCAGATATATCTCCCCTATCACGCCAGGTGATAGAAGTTGCCTGTTCTGATCCAGAACATAGATAGCACAATTTGCCATGGCCTGCCCCATGGGGATATCACCACCAGGAGGAATGAGGTTATCCACTTCCTGCATGGAACCACAGACCGAAAACTCGGTTGGTCCATAGGCATTGAAATATCGATATTTGCTGCGATAGTATTCAACATCATCGAGAATTGGCACATCTCCAGCTGTCATCAATAGTCGTAAATTGCCCAGTGGGGCTTTTTCCAGTGTATGCAGATAAGCTGGTGGCAGGGTCGCTACAGAAATAGCTTTTGATTGTATGAATTGCAGAAATTCAACTGGATCTGCTATCATATCCTCAGCAGCAATTTCAAGTGTAGCCCCTGAACATAGAGCTTGAAATGTTTCAGCCAGTGCAGCATCAAAAGCGAATGAAGCAAATTGGAGGATAACATCGCCAGGACCAATCTCCATACGGCTGATCTGATGATTGATCATATTTACAAATGACTCATGAGAAACCAGAACCCCCTTGGGTACTCCAGTAGATCCTGATGTGAAGATCAAATAGGCTGAATCATCCGCCTGCACCGGTTCTCTCTGGGAGGCTCCACCTCGCAAAGAGGCCATAGAAGCATATTTTTGAATCGAATACTTCTCACCATACTCGTTCCCATATTCATCATCAACGATGATTAATTTTACACCCGATTCTTCGAGAATGAGCTGATTGCGCTGGACCGGTGCCTTTTTTTCCAGGGGCAGAAAAATGCCCCCTGCTTTCATGATGGAGAGCATGGCAATGATTGTGTTTTGACTACGGTCCATGAGTACTGCAATTGGTTTCTGCCTGACAAATTCCTTATGGGTAGACAATCCTTCTGCATATTGATCAGTAATTATTCTCAGCTCACTATAAGAGATGCTTGAACTGCAATCCGAGATGGCTATGGCATCAGATTGAAAAGCGATGTGATCAAACAGCTGATCAATTGTGGAGGAACCCACATGCTCCTGTACTGGTCCCCTTGACCAGCATAAGATTTGTTTTTTCACATCATCTGTAAGCAGTGGCAGTGTTGAAATTCTGGTCTCAGGTTGAACGAGGGCTATCTCAGCAATGGTGATCCATTGCCGCAGCATCGCTTCCACTCGGTCCTTATTGAATAAGTCTTTACTATATGTGGCTGACAAGTCAGCTCCATGGGGTGTGATGGACAGCTCAAAGGATAAATCCATACGACTGATGTTCATCTTTAAGGGAACAGATTCTACCTCCAAAGCACCGAGGGTAGCATTACGCTCAGTTTCCTCGTGAAGGGTAAGCATAATTCCAGATATGGGGGGACGATCAACGGTTCGATCTTTTGCGATAACATCTACCAACCTGTCAAAGGGATATTGGCTATGTGATAGGGCATTTTTTACAACATCCTGAGTATGTATCAGATAATCCTGGAATCGCATATTCAATTCAAGAGACAAGACCAATGGTACAGTATTAAGGAACAGCCCCACTGTATTTTCGATAGCTGCATGGGCTCGACCAGAGACCGGGCAGAGCAGAACCATTTTCTCTTGCTGAGCCAAACGCCCCAATAGAATTGAGGTGATGGCTGCATATAGTGTATAGGGTGTGATGGAAAGATCATTGCTAAGCCCCATCAGCTTCTGTTTCAGATCCTCCTGCAGGGTAACAGATACGGTGTCCCCAGCATAGCCAGGTCTAGCTGGTCTTGGATGATCACTGGGGAGTTCCAGGAAGGGAATCCTCTGCGAAAAAATCGTTTTCCAATAGTTCTCACTCTCTTTGAATACGCCCTTTTCAATCCTGGCGTTCAACCAGGCAGAATAATCCTTTTGCTGAATCTCGATATTCTCAAGGAGTGGCTCATCTTTACCCTGACTATACTTCTCGTATAATTGAGTGAACTCATGCTCAAGAATGTTTATGGATGAGGCATCGCAAATAATATGATGGATTTTCAATAACAGGAGATGCTTATCTGAGTCAAGTCGAATGAGGACCAGTTTCCAGAGTGGAGGTTTCGTCAGATCAAAACCTTGTGCCATTTCTTCGTAAACAAACTCAAGTGCTTTATGATAGCTGCTTTTTCCCGCTGCAGAGTTAGATCTGCCGTCAGGGTTGTCACTTGAGCTGCTGAAATCATATTCATAAACTGGGATCGAATCCAAATTGGATATGGTTTGGCAGGGAATGCCATCCATCACAGTGATGCTCGTTCTGAGAACCTCATGCCGAGCCATAAGTTCAAGAAAGGTTTTATTGAAGGCATCCCTATCCAGAGATCCTTTTAGCATTGAAACACCGCCCATCAAATACAGGTGGCCATGTTCTGGTTCAAGCTGATCCAGAATCCAGAATCGTTTTTGAGCATTCGAGACTTCATATTGATCCCGCTTATCCAGTGTGGGAATGGGTTGGGCAGTTGTTTCTACAGCCAGCCTGAGGCTCACAGCCAGATCCATGAGACGTGGTTTATTGAACACCTCCAGCAGAGGGAGTTCAATGTTGGCTATTTTCTGGATACGTGCGACCAAAGCCATGGCTTTCAGACTATGGCCACCCAATCTAAAAAAATCACTATCTCTGCTGATGGTTCTTCCCGGGAATAGCGTTTCAAATATCCCGGCTAATAATTTTTCCTCATCATCCTGAGGAGGTTTCAGCTCTGTTGGTTCTGGTTCGACTAAGGTCAAGCTGTTCAGCAGAGCTTGCCGATCAACCTTGCCACTTGCAGTAAGCGGGAAGGTTTCGACCCGGTTATAGCTGGTCGGCAGCATGTATACCGGAAGCATGAGACGTGCTTGTTCCGAGAGATCTTCGCCCTTTAAATTTGGACCACTTGTACCCAAAAATGCATGGAGCAGCTTTTGCTCTGAGTCATAGACAACCACTGCCTGTTCAATGCCAGGGATGGTGCTTAATTTTTGCTCAATTTCCCCAAGTTCAACACGGAACCCTCGTATTTTGATCTGATTGTCATTACGACCAAAAAACTCCAGGGAACCACTTGGCAGCCATCTCGCAATGTCTCCAGTTCGATAGTATCTTCCTTTTATTTCACCATCGAAGTCCCTGAATACAGATCTAGTTTTCTGCTCATCACGCCAGTAACCCGTGGCAACCCCTGCGCCACCAATCAAAAGATCGCCCTGCACACCAACTGGCGCAATATGCCCGCTTCCAGTGACAACCTGAGCGCTTTCATTATGGAGTGGCTGCCCAATGGTGACCTCTTCTGAGATTACCTCACTGGCAGTTGACCATATGGTTGTCTCCGTAGGTCCATATACGTTAAGAACCCGAGTCTTAGAAAAGTGGCAGAGTTGTGCAGCCAGATTCTTCGGTAAGGCTTCCCCGCCAACCAATAGCACTCTCAAGGTTTTTAAGATCTCTCTGCTATCACTTTCCAGCAGAACAGCGAGATGGGAAGGCGTTATTTGAATTGCCGAACATTTCTTGTCTGTGATAAGCCGCAGTATCGAATTTGGATCAAGAAATGAAGAGTCATCACTGATGACGACCTCGATCCCATTGATCATGGTGCCAAGAAGTTCTAAGCCAGAGATATCAAAGGTATAGGTGGTAAGAGCCAGCAATCGATCTGTGTTACGAAGTCCAAATCGGTTTGACATATTTTCAAAAAATGAGAGCAGATTTCCGTGGGTGACCTCCACCCCTTTGGGCTTCCCTGTGGATCCAGAAGTGAATATGATATAAGCACTATCGGTGGGATTTATGGTCGGAAATGTGGGTTGAGTCTTTTGAGGATCTGAGAGGGCATCTGAAAGCTGAATCATTGGAAAGGGTGTTTCCAGCCCCAGTGAATCCATGTCAGTAAGGATCACGGCAGGTTCCGTATCCTCAAGAATAGTATGAATACGTGCTGTGGGTGTGGTCACTGAAAGCGGTATATAGGCAGCCCCAACTCTCAACACTCCCAAAAGAATGGCTGGCAGATATCTACTCCGTGAGATCAGTAGCACCACTCTATCACCCTGGCTCACACCATTTCCCTGAAGATATCTGGCTATATCAATGGTCTGCTCGTAGACGGTTTGATAAGTACAGCTCCCCTCATCATCAGAAACTGCAATTCGTTCAGCTTGAACTGCACAGATGGCATCAAATGCTTCAATGAGTGAATGGTGACGCGGCTGCTGGCTATCGCCTCTGGAAAAAGTATCCAGAATCAATTTTCTTTCACCCTCAGGGAGGATGGAATGTTGTGATAAGGGGATATCTGGATCGTTAATAAGGCTGTTGGCAATATGCTCAAGACGTAACCCCAGATTTTCGATATCCCATTTGCTCAATCGCTGTGGATCATATCCAAATCGAAGTCGAATCCTATCCTCTGGAAAAATTGAGAGTTCCAGGGCGTAATGTGTTTGCTCATAGATGGAATATGCTTCCACTTCTACGCCAGGAAGAAATTGTTGGTCCTCATCATGCCCGTCCTGTCCCCCCTCAAACACGAGAATGTGTTGAAGCAGATCCTTACCTGCTTCTGTATAATTCTGGATGTCTGCCAATGGTAAATATTGATGTTCGTTGATATCGGCAAATCCATCTCTGGACTGCTGTAACAGTTCAGTAAAACTGCTCTCTCCAATTTCTACTCTAAAAGGAACCGTATTAATGAAGAGACCGAGCATATAGTCTGCACCAGGAAGCTCCATGGGTCGGCCATTAACCGTAACGCCAAAAACCACATCATTCTTATTGGTTAGCTGGGAGAGGAGGACACTCCAAATCGAAAGCATAACCTGATTCAGTGTTACACCGACCTCTCGGGTAATTCCTGCAATTTTCTGCGTCAATGATGACCCAAATTGAATCGAGTGCAGCTCCAGTTCAGCTTCAGGGATAGTTTTTCCAACAGTTGATGGAATCTCACAATTCCCTTTGTATCCAGACAGATAGGTTTTCCAGAATTTCTGGTCTGATCTAAAATCTCGATCCTTCCACCATGCCAGATACCTGGCGTAGGATGGAACCGCTTTCAATTGAAGTAACTGGTTCTTTTTGCGGGAGCGGTAGAACTCAAAGAGATCATGATGCAAGATGGGGAAGCTCTGACCATCCATTATCAAATGATGAAAGCTGAGGATAAGTTCATAGGTGCTGGCAGTGGTTCTGATCAGGTGACTCCTGAAAAGGTTCCCTCTGTTAAAATCAATCCCCTGTTTGAGATCTTCACTCATCAACCTCTGGATTTCATGATTTTGAGACTGTGCCTGCTGATCTGATAGGTCAGTGAACCGCCAAAGACTTTTCTTTTGCTTCAGAAATACAATGAGGGGTTGCGAAGCATTCTTGCTGGTCACCAAGGTTCTGAGCACATCGTGCCTGTCAACCAGATCCTGAAAACACAAGGCCAGGATTGTGGGGTCAAGTGAACCCGAAAGGTTGAATCTCAACTGTTGAAAATAGGCATTTGAGGATGGATCCAGAACGGAATGAAAGTACATCCCCTCCTGGATACCAGTGAGAGGTGCGATATCCTGTATATTGGCTTTAAGATTGATAAATGATCCTGCTACAAGGCTTTGGCTTGTTTTATTCCTTTACGATACGTTTCACGGTAGTAGTTTTTCATTTTTGCCGGGTCAAAATCCAGTAGCGTACCACCTGATTCAAAGTGCAGCATAAAAACCTTCCCTACCGCGTAAGTACTTGCGCCCGCTGCAACCGGATATGAAATAGTACTCCAAATGAGACCCAACCCAGGTATGATCTTGGACAAGGATAACACCGGTAGAGACGATACAGTATGTGAGAATAAACCTGTCGTGATTACTGAGATCAGGCTCTTTTTGATTTCTTTTCCAAAAGGCACATCATATACCGCTGTAAGTTCTGCAATCATACTTGTCTGAGACGTGATCAAGCCAGCCAGATCGAGTACGGGAAGAGGGACAACTGCAATACCTGCTGACCAGCGTGTGTATTTCTTGATGATCCGGTTTGCTTGTTTGATTCTCTGCTGGCCTATGCTCTCTATTTCATCTGGAGTTGGTTGAGGTTTGGTGGCTTCAGCAGCAACCTTTTGTTTGCCCTCGGGAATACTTGTCGGCTTCCTTTTCATACCTGGAGAGGATGATTTCTTGGGACTGGTTTTGGAAGCCACACGTCTTTTAGGCTTCTTTTCCTGCGATGCGGAAGTCTTTGAGGCGGTTTTACTTGCCGGAATATTTTCAGTACTGTTATTCACTGAAGGATCTTCATAAAGCCTTCTTCTCTTGCCTGGCGAACTGTTCTTTTTCGCAACCATCTGATGCTCCTGTTATATGATTTCTTTTAGGTCAAGTAGGTTCCGGATAAATAGGTCATATTGCTTTTTTGCGGGATATTGACCTGGGGTTTCAAATATAGATGCGTTCTGATCCAGCGCCTTGGAAAATTGGGTGCTGATGGGAATTGGCTCTGGGATCAGCATCTTTGGATACTTCCCTAACAGGAATTCGTATGTTTTACCTGAGAGGGTTTCTCGCTTATCATATTTAGTGAATAAAATCCTGATTCGCGGTTTTTTTACTCCAAATGATGAGCAGATTGCCTTTATCTCACCCAATGTAAGTTCAAGCCCATGTAAAGCGAAAGCATCGCTTGTTACTGGAATGACAACTGTATCGACAGCAGCTATGGTTGAGATGACAGCAGTTCCCAATGAAGGTGGACAATCAACCACAACCAAGTCATAGTTATTATTTCGTAAACTAAATAGTGACCCCGAGACTGCTTTTTTCTGGCGTTCAGGCGTATTCAGCACCGTATCAAGCATGCCATTGTAAAGTGAGGATGGTAAAAGGAATAAGCCTTCCCGCACCTGGATAAGTGCCTCTGGAAGTCCTGTAGAATCCTCCCAGGTATCCATGAAGAATAAATTGTCCTCTGAGACCCTACAGTCTAAGGCCAGGGTTGATGAAGCTTGAGAATCCAAATCCAGAAGCGCAGTTCTAAACCCAAGTTGCTGTGCTCGTGTTGAAAGCGTGATGGCAGAAACTGTTTTTCCCACACCTCCCTTCAGGTTAATGAAGGCAACACTTTTAAATGGGAATTTAAACCCGCATGATTTCAAATATGATCTGCTTTGTTGAGGTGAAACTCTTCGCCCCTCAAAAGAGAGATTCTCATGATCTCCTGTCGCAATATCTTTCAGTAGCTCTGCACTCGATTTACCGGTGATAGCTCTGAGATCATTGGTGGTCATACGTCCATAATTCTTTGCCACTCGATCGTTTTGACTCTTTCTCATATTCACCCCTGGTTATCCAACTCAATTCCGTCTAAAAACGAATCAAGATCATCAATATCCATTCCTGTCGCTGTTAGATCACTTGGCGTCAGTTCCTCTTTGTCAGATCTGGTTGCTAAAACAATGTCTGATAGATAAGCTATATATGCCCTGATCAGGACGTCTGCCTTAACATCATCCAACGCGTGGTCATGGTAAAATAAAGTTACCTTCAATTTATTATTTTCTACAGCGGAAGTTATATTCAATCCAGAGGACATTTCGCTCTCATCGCTAATTTCTGGACCAGTCATCCAGTCCAGCATGGAGAAGGTTTCCATCTCACTGGTATTACTGATATCACCAAAATAATTAAAGAGAACATCAGGAACTATTCTGGGAATCAAGGCATCCTCTGCTTCCCTTTCAGTAAGTAGGCCATAGCTGAGGCCTTTGTCTGGGATCAAGCGAATCTGCTCCTTGATGGCTTTGATATGATGGCCAATATCCTCATTTCTTTCCATGAGAATGGGCAAAATGTAATATGATGTGAACCAGCCAATGGTTTCGCTCAGATTTAAGTTTCTACCAGGAATCTCCCGCCCTGTACTTTCCATCCCTATGAATATTTTCTCCTTTGGCCAAACGTCTCTCATTGCCAAAACAAGTGCTGAAATTAACAGATCGTTGATCTGTGTATTGTACGTATTATTGGCCTCTCCCATAAGAAACTGGGTCGAATCCATATCGAGCTCTGCATTGATGGCAATAAAATCTTTTCTCAACATAGGATTTGGCAACACAGTTGCATCAGTCCCCTTCATCGATTTATTGCCGTTGAGCAATTTTATCCATTCCTCAGCAGAATCCTGCACAGCTGGAGAGACTGCATATTCAGATATTGCCTGACTCCACGCTTTGAAGGACAGCGATGTTGGAAGTTGTTCAATACCAGCTCCATCTAACTGTTGTCTATTGAAAGCATCCAGATTTGCAATCAAGATTCGCCAACTGACCCCATCAATGACCAGGTGATGAGCTACAATCCATAAATAGGTACCTGTAGAGAGGTGGAAAATGACCGACTTGAAGAGTGGACCAGCATACAAATCAAAACGCCTCTGAATTACTTCAGCTCTCTTTTGCAAGTCCCCGATTTCATCTTTTGATGAAGTGAGATCAACTTCAGAAACGATCATTTCCTCAACCCCTTCAGGGATATTGAAACGAGTGGTCTCTCCTGCTGAAATCTGGCTTCTAAGCATGGGATGTCGTTCATATATCGCTTGTAATGAGACTCGTATTTGCTCACCACTCATAGGAGTTTTCATTTTAAGCAAAACCGCCTGATTAAAATGTTCTAGACAGTTTTTCTGGGTTCGGAAAAACCATTTCTGAATGGGCAAAAGATCTATCTCTCCCCAGGAATCGTCCATTCCAGTTGATTGTTCCATAGGTTTGAGATTCTGTGACATTTCCTCAAGGATAGGGTACAGAAATATATTTCGCATATCGATGGTTAAGCCGATCTCCTGTAATCTGCTCACCATTTGAATCGCTTTTATAGAGTCCCCACCAATTTTGAAGAATTGATCAGTGAAGCTCAGCTGTTGTTTCCCCAGGACGTCACACCAGATCTTCGCCAGTAATTTTTCTTCCACGGTACGCGGGGAAAGATCCTCATCAAATACTTGCTCAGACCTGTCTGGCAATGGTAGGGCGTGTTTATCTATCTTTCCACTGCGAGTTAAAGGAAATTTGTCTACCTGAATGAAAGCTGCAGGGATCATATATGCAGGTAATTGCTGGGAGAGAAAGACCTTCAAATCTGCTTCATTCGTGGAGTGAATGATTCGCGGTGAATCATGAACAAAGAGTTCTTTATAAAAAGGAGAATTTTTAAACAGGGGCTTATTGTGGGGAGAGTCAAGCTTGATGGGAATATCCGTCCCTCCCTTTCTTTTCAGCGTACCTGTCAATGAGAAATCTGGATTTAATCCATTCTCTGAGAGTGTCCTCTCAATGTATCCCTTAAAAACATCACCTTCAGAAACCTCAATCCCCTCGATTGAAACGGGGAGCCATACTGGCAACCAACTCTCAGGAGTTTCCATGATGTCGATCACATGGGATTCATCGGTATAAAGCGTGAGCCAGACCACAAAGCCGGTGAACTTGCACTCGCGAGTAAATCTCAGTTTAATCTCATGGGAAGCTTCTAATGATATTGGAGAGGTGTAGTCCAGATCCTCGAAATCATCACCATTTGAACAAATCGAGGCTTTGGGGAAATCTTTAATACAGAGCCTCAGATCAAAAGCATAGCCCTGTTCTTCAAAAATGCGTTCCACATAATGAGCGGCAATATCAGGGAATCCCCCTAACAGCTGGTTCTGCTCCAGATCAGAGGCAGCGATCATGGTTCTGCTTCGTGAAGGTATCATGTGAGTTGGATCGATGAGCTGTTCGCGTACGTCATTAATAATTGAAGCAGAGCCTTCACTCCCCCCAATACTACCTACGATCTCTGAGATACAATAATCCGGTTTCACCGGTAAGCTGACTTTGGTTGCATCACCATGGATCAATGTGATTCGGGATTCTAGCTGGAGATCTTCAAGGCGTTTTTTGGCCCGCAAATAGGTTTCTTCCAGCAATTCTACAGCATAAACATGGGAGGCACCAGCGTCCAATGCCATCCGAGAAAGGATGAGTTCTGGACCAGGTCCAATTTCCAGGACGGTTGCTCCCTTGAGTTGTTGTTCAAATATGGCTTTGTATTGATCATTGCGAGACCTGTCAGTGTACATCGCTCGATAAAGGATCTCATCATAGACGTAAAATTCTGCAACGGAAGGCCAGAGTACCGGTGTTTTCTTCGGGCTCCAATAGGCAATCAGGTCAGATTGGCTATTGATCACTTTGGTGGTGACAAAGACGTTGGTAACATCATCATGCTTCTCAAGAATATTTTCTATCTCACCTGGTTCAACTCTATACCCCCGCACCTTTACCTGATCATCAACGCGCCCCAACATTTCGATATCACCTGAGCTATTGATCCTGCCCTTGTCACCTGTGCGATACATGGCTTGGTCTGCGTTGAAAGGGTGTTCCATGAAATATCTGGTCGTTAATTGTGGACGGTTTAGATATCCCTCAGCAACTCCAGGACCTGAGAAACAGATCTCTCCAGAAAATCCCTGGGGTAAGAGTTCCTGGTTCTTGTCAAGAATCAATACCTCACAATTTGCAGTAGGCTTTCCAATGGGAACCAGATCAGCACGGGGCTGGACTGCACCGGAGAACCAGGCAGTAGCATGAATCGAGGCTTCTGATGGCCCATATGCATTGCAATAGCGCGTTTGTTGCTGAATTTTCAAAACATCAGCGGGATTGGCGGCTTCTCCTGCACTAATAAGTAAGCGTAGCATTGAAAAATCACTATTACTTAAGGCATTCAGATAGGCTGGCGTCAGTAAAGCAACGCTGATGTTGGCAGCCCGCATATAGTCCCAAAATTTATCTGGGGATTGTCTCGTATCATCGTCAGGGATCATGATGGTAGCGCTGACAAGTAATGTTGATAATATCTCCGCCAAAGAGGCATCAAAGGATAGTGAAGCGAATTGCAGGAATTTATCCTTTTCTGACATTTCCCAGGATCGGACAATCTCCAGAACGGTATTCAGAATTCCGCGATGATTGACCACAACACCTTTTGGATTCCCAGTCGTTCCAGACGTGTAGATGATGTAAGCCCGATCTTTCTGGCTAAGCACGATGGACGCATGGGACTCAACAGGCTCGCATTCAGACACCCGAATGGTTGTAACTGCAGATGGCAGAACCAGAGCTTCCTTGGAAATGATGAATTGGCATTGGCTGTCTTCCAGAATAGTACTTTTCCGAACATCTGGCTGATCCATATATAGGGGTAGGTAAACACCACCAGCCTTCCAGATTCCCAACAGGGCTGCGATGGCAAATGCTGATCGATCCAGATGCAACGCTACAATATCACCAGTTGTCAAGCCTTTGCTTAGTAATTCAACTGCTATTCCCCCAGCCAGATCATGTAGATAGCGGTAGGTCCATTTATATGATCCATCTTCGACGGCAATTTTATCGGGGAATTGTCCATTACTGCCCTCGATGAGCGTCAAAAGATTTTCTGTGGGCAGCGTCTCTGTCACTCCCCTGGATCGTGTGAGCAAATATGAAGCTTCACTTCTGGGAATCAATAAGAGTTCATTAGCTGGAGTTGCTGATAGATCAGAGAGTTCTCGAATAAGATGCGTATAGACATTGAGAAATTGTTCTGCTGTACTGGATAGATATAGATCACTATTGTAAGCCAGGTCAATTTCAATTGTATTACCCAGCACCCGGAGTGTCATTTGAAGATCATAAAGACTGAAACTTTCAGCTAGAGGTATCTCTTCTACCTCAGTTCCGGAAATAATCAGATCTTTTGGGGAATCTTCATGAAGAATCAGCGCAGCATCAAAAATAGGATGACGGCCGGGATTCCTTTGAACACGAAGTTCATCAACCATAAGATCAAAAGGATAGTCGGAATACTCAAAGGCCTGTTTTACGGTATCCTTTACAGCTTCAATAAAAGTGTCAAACACCATCCCCTCTTCCAGGGAATCCAACAACGGTAGGGTCTGAACATAGAATCCGACCTGTTTATCAAGACCCTGTTGAGTTCTATTGGCAATGGTGGTACCTACAACAACTGTCTCCTGCCCTGAAAGTCGATGAAGCAGGAGCTTGAAAATTGAAAGTGCAGTCACAAACCGAGTGGAGTGGGTCCGGCTGCAAATCGCTTCAAAATTCCTGAGCTGAATCTCATCCAGTTCAGTTTTTACGATACCCCCATTGTAAGTTTTCAGAGCTGGTCTTGCGTGATCAGCGGGTATTGAGAGAACGGGAAGATCATCAGACAGTTTCTCCTGCCAGTATCTTTTTGAACTTTCCAATTGGTCAACGCCATTGGTTTTGACTTGCCAGTAAGCGTAGTCTTTGTAATGGAAGGGTAATTCTTCCAGCTCAATAGATGCTTTTTCGATCAAGGTTTCATAGATCGCTTTTTGCTCTGCGGCAATGATCTCCAATGACCAGGCATCTCCGATAATATGGTGCATCTGCAATAAAACGATGTGGTCCAGGCTTTTTGCCTCGAATATTCTGATACGAAACAACCATTCAGCATACATGGATATTTGTTGTTTACCCAACTGAGCCACTCGCTTGAGTATTTCAGCTGCTGACCTGCTTGAATCCAATGCTTCATATCCCACGGGAAAGCTCTCCTCGCCCACGATCTGTCGAGGTTCCTCATCCTCCACTACGATCCGGCTACGAAGAATTTCATGCCTCTCAACTACCTTTTTCCATGATTTCAGATAACTATCCATATCGATCTTGCCTCTGATCCTGATGGCAGAGGAAATCGTCATAGCGCCACCATCCATCTGAATTGACTCCAGGGTCCACAATCTGCGTTGAGCATGGGAAAGTGGATAATTTTCCAGGAACGGGGCTGAACTGATCTTCGAATCTTCCTTACTCTCAGATTTTTTAAGGAGAGTAGCTAGATCCTTCAGAACGGGGAATTCGAATATCTCATTGATTGATACTTCTATAGAAAATTCTCGATAAATCGCAGAAACCATGCGTATGGCAAGGAGAGAATGACCGCCCAACTCAAAAAAGTCAGATGATCTGAAAATGGTATCATGATGAAGCAGCCTGGACCAGAGGCTTGCAAGTCTAGCTTCGATTTCACCTTCAGGAGTATCCCCAGTATTGGTTTCTTTTTCCAGGCTATCCTCCAGCAGGGAACGATCAATTTTACCATTCCGATTCAGGGGCATATGCGTTTGCCTGATCAATCGATCTGGACACATGTATTTGGGCAACCGCTTCGTTATGAATGACTTCAGATCATCGATATCAACGTCTGTTGTTGGTTCATAAAATGCTATCAACTGGATGCTAAAATCGGCGGCCTGCCTCCCCATGACAACGGCATGCTTAATCTGATCATATGATTTGATCACAGCTTCAATCTGACTGGGTTCAACACGATTGCCATGAATCTTCAACTGATGGTCAAGGCGTCCGCAAAAAACGATCTCTCTATCTTCCCGGTAGTATCCAATATCACCAGATTTGTAAATGATATCATTCGTATCCGGAGCTAGGGGGTTTTGTACGAATAGCGTTTTGGTTAATTCGGGATTGCCATAATATCCTTTTGATAGAAAGGGTGTTTTTATATAGATCTCACCCTGTTCACCAATAGCACAAAGCTTACCATTCTTGAGTATCAGAGCTGCACTATTCGAAATGGGTTTTCCCAATGGCACGATCTGATCTGTGCTCGCTTCAATGTGTCCGATGCGGTAAAATAATTTTGCCAGAGTGGTCTCAGAGGGACCATATAAATTGATGAGTTCAATTTTATCACCAATAATCGATTGCCATCGAAATACATCGCTCTCAAATAATGATTCACCTGCCAACAATATCCGTTCTAGATGGGGCAAGGCATCCTGATCGCTCTGTAAAGACAGTTCATCGGTTAATAGACGGAACAGGGACGGCACCATATGAATGGTTGTTATCTGTTCCTTAGCGATCCAGGCTAACAGCTGTCTTGCATCTCTTTTCACTCCCTCATCGGGAATCACAAGGGTTCCACCTGCCAGAAGTGGGGTCAAAATATCACGGAAGCTGACATCAAACATGGGTGGAGCCAGCCAGCAAACTCGGTCGCTACTATCTAGAGCGAATTGCTTTACTTCCCAGTGGATAAAATGGCTGAGGCTTTTGTGTCGGCCAAAAATTGCTTTTGGTATACCGGTAGAACCGGAGGTAAACAGGATATAGTTACCACTATCTGGTCCAGGTACATGACTGGAGGGATCCTTGCCCACTCCCAGTGAATTGATCTCAGTTACGAAAAATAGTCCTGCTTCCTGATCCTCTATGAATTCAAAGGACTTTGTGGCAAAAGCCGATTTCAATATGACCTGCATTCGTTCATACTGCCCAGGTTCGATGATCAGTTTTTCAGGTTGAACCACTTCGAGGTATTTTTTTAACAAATCATCGGGAAGCTGCGGATCCAGAGGAAAGAAAACTCCACCAGCTGCCCAGATCCCCAGCATAGAGAATACCGATTCTGGTGAGGGGGCTAGCAAACAAGCAACAGGCTCTTCAGGTTCTATGCCATATTTCTGTAATGCTCGCGTAATGAAGAGAATGGATTGAGACATATCTGCACCATTTAAGGTGCGAGAAGACGTTTCAATAGCCGTAGCCTGCGAAGTTGCTTCAAACCGTTGGTTCAAAACGGTGTGCAGTAGCTTTTTATCTATTTTTGTCATAAACCTTTCAACTATTAAAAATCTTCATCAACTGCAGCAATAGAATTGAGAAAACTTTTCTCTTCAGCGATCTCTTTCTCACTACGTATTTTTTCCATCAAAATTGAGATACTGTTTGCAGTAGATTCATCGAGGGTGTCAATAATCTTTCCCATGTTGATGATCATATTTTCCAACGTGGATCCATTTATTTTTGTGGTACTATATATGAAATGCCACTCAATCGCCTCGTTCAGATACACCTCAATGGTAAGCGGAAAATGCGAAGCCTCGATAGTCTCCACATCAAGCAATCTGATCGTTTCTCCTGAATCATCAATAGCCTTAAATCGTCCTGAGTCAAATGGGTAATTCTCCACCGTAAGGATATGATCAAAGATATTTTCGGCCCCCATCTCTGTGAGGGATATCCTGAGGTGTTCTTCCCTTGCAAGAAAGTGATCCCTCGTCTGCATCAGTATATCCTGGAAAGTCTCATCATTTGACCAGTGAAATCTGACTGGCAGGGTGGTCAAGAAAAGTCCTGCGGTATTCTCGATATCTGGGATCCCCGATGGGCGGACTGAATTGACCGATCCAAATACCACATCTGATCTCCCAACCTGATTTCCCAGAACCAGCGCCCAGAGGAGATGCACAACCTGACTCAATGTGACCTCGTGATGTATGGCAATTTCTTTGAGTATTTCAGATTGACTGTCACTCAAGCTCTGTACCAGTTTTTTCGATCTCATCTCTTCGGAATCGTCAGAATTTGAATCTGAAATAAAGCTAATGACATGATCCCCTAGATAGTGTCTCCAGAAACTGCCCGCATCTGTGGCTGATTGTGCAGCATACCAGTTCACATAATCTTCAAACCCATTTGATTGCTCAATCCCATTTGAAACGAAGTTAGGAGAATCAAGATCTTCAAATGACTCTGTGTAGATTCTGAACCAATCCTCTAGAACAATTGCTGTGGACCATCCATCAAGGAGAATGTGAGGATAACTCCAGATCATGGTCCAGAGGTCTTCACGTTGTTTCAAAAGTATATAGTGTTGGAGTGTAGCCGTTTTGAGGTCAAACAGGGATGCGCATTCTTTCTCCAGGCGTGATTCAATGGCTTTTGCCTGTTCTAATGCTGGCAGATCAGACAGATCCACATATTCAAGAGGAATCTCTTCAAAAGTATGCACGACCTGGATGGGATATGGGATTTTGTCCGCATGAAAACTCGTTCTCAGTATGGGATGCCGCTGGCGCACTTTATCCCATGTCTTTTGGACGCTATCCACATTGAGTTCTCCTGAAATATCCATACGAAAGACTTCATGATAGACCGGGGAGTCTGGCTCCCTCAATCGATGAAATAGCATGCCTTCCTGGACAGGAGTCAGTCGATAAAAAGCCTCAATGGCATGCTCAGTATAATGCTCAGAAATATGATCCTGGACCAATTGCAGATCCATTAATTCATCATCAATCTCCTGCTGCCCATCTACAACAATCTTTTCAATAGCATTCAAATAGCCCTGCCACCACGACTCAATTGTTGGCGTACTAAACGACTCTGGATAGGCCAAATGGAGCTTTAACTGCTCCTTGTGGAGCCAGCCTTCCAATTCAAAGGGGTGGCTTCTGGGATATGACCCACCTATGGAGCCCTTTACCAGTAATTCTTTAAGGTAGAATCTGCCCTCTTTGCTCTTGGCGGTCACGTTTCCGAGATAGTTAAATAATAAGTCGGAGGATTGAAATTCAGCAGATAGGTTTTTGTTTTCCTGTAATAGAAGGAACTCATGAGAAATCAGTGCATGATCTTTACTGGATCGACTAATGGCCCGCAATCTTGCCTGAGGGGTGCTGGAGGATCGCCTTTCCAACCGGTAAGGATAGATGCTGGTGAACCAACCTACTGTTCGAGAATAATCAAAGGGCTCAGATAATGATGAGCGTCCAAAATGCTCAAGATCAATGGACCAACTAGACGCACTTGAGCAGGCTTCCAGATGTACTTCCAGGGCTGCAACTAATACGTCTTGTACTGAAACCTCCCTTGAGGACGCCAATGCTGCTATCTTATCTGTGAACTCTTTTCCAAATTCGAAATTCTGCAAGCAGATCTCATCATAACTTCCTGCCCCGATCCTCTGGAGATCATTTCCTATGACCGGCCCTGAACCATCTACAATATTTTGCCAGTAGGTTGCCCTGCCTGTGAGATCATTGGTCTCTAGCCATTTCTGGCCACTATCAACGAATTCCCGGTATGAATGGGTCCGCAGGGGTAGCTGTGCTTGGGTGCCACTCTCGAGCTGCTCGTAGAGGGTGTTCATATCTCTCATGAGAATGGACCATGAGACTGCATCCAGGATCAGGTGATGACCTACCATGAGAAGCGCGTCTTCCCCGTCGTGCATAAGCACTGCAGCTTTCAGAAGGGGACCTGACGCCAGATCCATTGTGGCAGCCAGATTTTCAACAGATGTTTCTAGATCAATTTGGTTATGTGAGTCATGGGCACTCAGACTATCTAGATGTACAAAAAAATAGTCATCTGTGACGACCTGCTCAACGTGTCCCCCAGGCATGCTATAGCGTGCTCTTAGCATATCATGTTGTTTATGTAGTAGGGAAAGCGTTTCTTTTAATATCTCTACATTGACTGATTCAGTGATCCCGACCAGAATGGCCTGTGTATAGTGTCCTCGATAAAAACTGTGCTGACGAAAGAAGCGTTTTTGAATCGGGGCAAGTCCTACTACACCGGACATGGGGGTTTGATCAATCTTCTGTATTTTCTTTACTTTCTTGATCCGTTGCGCCAGACGATCAGGGGTCGGTGCTTCAAAGATGTCACGAATACTGATCTGATAGCCCTGCTCAGCCATTCTGGACACGATCTGGATGGAATGAATAGAATCACCGCCCACGCGGAAGTAGTTATCAGTGACGCCAATTGGCGAGCGATTCAGGACTGCTTCCCAGACACTGATGATAGCTTGCTCCAGGGGATTTCGTGGTGCCATAACCATATCTTGAATCTGGCGACTATTACTATCTGGTTCAGGAAGACTTTTGTGATCTACTTTTCCATTTGCAGTCAGAGGAATACTGGCAATCTGTACCATGTGATGGGGAATCATATGCGTCGGCAGTTTCAGACTCAATTGGGCATGAATATGCTTATGATCTACGATGCCATCACTAACAATATATGCAACCAGGATCACCCTATTCTCTTGATCAAGTTTGTCCACCACTGCGGCGTTTTCAATATGATTCAGATCGATGAGGGCTTTTTGAATTTCAAGGGGATCTACTCTGTGACCCCGAATTTTGACTTGCTGATCATTACGACCGAGGTATTCAAGTTGACCTGCAACAGTCCATCGCACCAGATCACCGGTTCTGTATAAGATATCACCATCTATAAATGGATTGGAAATAAACCGTTCTTTCGTGATCTCAGGATCATTCAAATAGCCCGGACTCACCGATTTTCCGCCAACATACAATTCACCAACTGCTCGTTCTAAAACGGGTTCAAAAACCTCGTTCAAAACATATACCGTCGTATTCGAAATTGGCTTACCGATGTATATATCATGTTCATTGTGCAGCAGATATTTAGCCACAACCCCTACTGTAGTTTCAGTAGGGCCATATTCGTTGACGATTCTTGGCACTGGCGTAAAGCGTGAGAGTATCTCAAGGTGGTTTGTCTGAACCGCCTCTCCACCCAGAATAACCAGATGGACTCCCGTTTCCTTTTGTATGGAGGGATCATTCAGAAGCAGGACATGTGATGGTGTCATTTTTACCGCATCAACACCTGAATCTATACTGAAGATGGCTTTTAACGATTCGTTTACCAGATACGAATCCTCCTGAATATGCAGGGTTTTTCCTGAAAGCAGGGGCAGAAATATACTGGTTACCGTGAGATCAAACGCCAGGGACGTGAACAGTGGAAACTCGCCGGAGCATCCAGCCCCCAAATACTCTGTTTTTGCCCAGCTTAAATAATTTGCAAGGTTTCCATGGGTAATTTTTACACCTTTTGGCGTTCCTGTTGTACCCGAAGTATAGATGACATATGCCAATGATTCTGGGGTAAGTGAGGCTGCTGACACTTGTGAGTCACCAGAATGCGCTTTGATCAAATCATGAACCTGAAATTGTTGAATATCAAACCCCTGAAGATCAATATGGTGATCCGAAATCAGAAGCCGACACCCACTTAGTCGTAATATCTCCATAACTCGATCCCTTGGTGTTGTGGGATCGATGGGCAGGTAGCAGGCGCCTGAGTCCCATATCCCCAAGAGAATCGAAGGTAAATGAATTGAACGTTCAAGCATGACTGCAACAATGTGGTTTGTTAGATCTGGAAATTGATTTTGAAGATGTGCTGAGACCCTGGAGCTCATATCTCCAAGTTCAGCATAGCTCATCTTCTGGTCATCATAACTAATCGCTGTCGCAGATTTATATTGGGAGATTGTCCTCCCAATTTCTCCAGGAACCATCTCAAACATCAGTTTCGCTTCGGTTTGATTTCTGCCCCTGATAAGATGTTCTTTTTCTCCCTCCCCCATGATAGCAAGTTTTCCAATGAGCAGATCAGGATCATCAATAATCTGGTCAACAATTCGGAGATAGCTATCACGCCAGGTTTCAACGGTACGCTTCTCGAATAGCGCTGACTTGTATTCGAAGGTGTGGACCAAGGCCTTGTCATTGTCTGACACATCCAATGTCAGATCGAAAAAAGAAGTATGCTTATTGATTGGGAAAAACGTAGTCTCCAATCCAACCAAGTTCAAATGACGGTCGGTTGACGTTTCATAAACAAATGAAACATCTGTGAGAGGATTGCGAGATAGATCATGGCTAATATCCAGATTTTCAAGGATCTCCTCGTAGGGGTATTCGAGGTGATCAAAAATATCAAGTGTCTCGCGTTGTACTGTTTTTGCCAGGTGCTTGAAGGATTGCCCATCATCTGGATTAACCTTAATCAATCCAGTCCCTGCGAACATACCAGCCACACGTTCGAACTCCGGCTCAAATCGGCCGCTATGGGGAAAACTGACTACAAAATTATCCTGTCCCGTAATTGATTTTAGCAGGGCTGCATATATGCTCAGTAGAAAAACATGAATTGAAATACCCAGCGTTCTAGCAGTTTGCCTGAGAGCTTGGAGCTGGTCCCCCTCAATGCTCCACTGAATAGCATCACCCTCAAAATCATGAATTCCAGCTCTGGGATGGTCGGCGGGGAGATCCAGTGATGGCGGAATTTCATGGAAATATTCTAGCCAGAAATTTTTATGAATATCATTGTTGTTCAGCTGTGAATTTTTATTGATGAGAGCTGATGATTCAACAAATGATAGGGGTAACGGTTGCGGAGACTTAGAGTTGAGAATATCCTCCAGGTCGTTGAGCAAGATGGTCCAGGAAATTCCATCAGCAGCAATATGATGGATATCAAGAAGCAGATATTTCAGATCAGACTTTTCGGTTTGGAGGAGACTGGCATGAAAAAGCGGAGGTATTGACGGGTCAAAGACCTCGATAGAGTCTTTCAACATTTGGTCAACATCGCTTTCGGAGCATGAAATATGCTTCAGCTCAAAATCAACTGCTTCGTAAACGACTTGATTAACTCCATCATTGCCAACTTTGAACCCTGTCCTTAGACAGTCGTGCCGCTGGATCAATTGACGAAGTGCATCTTCCAGCTTACTGCCCTGGATAGATCCATGTAACTTGATCGCGCCTGGCAGATGGTAAGGAGCCTCCCCTCCTTCCAGTAGGCTCAGGAAGAACAGCCGCTTTTGAGCTGAGGTCGCAGGATATTCCGAGACATTTTCTGGTCTCTTTTCAGATGAGATCATTAACTATCCTAATCCTCACTAGAAAAGGTAAAACCTCCACCACGAAGCTTTGATATGGCCTTTTTTACCGTATCAACAACGGTAACGATATCCTCATCAGTATGCTGAATAGAAAGAAAACAGATATGCCGCTCCCAGGTATATACCCCAAGATGGTTTAGTATATAGAAGAATATTTCCATCTCAATTGGATTACGGGTCAAATCATATTTCCCATAGGATTCAAAGCGAAATACGGAACCGAAGTTTCTCATCCTGATAGGCACATTCTCTGCTTCATAATAATCATTAAGGTCACGGACCAAACGATCTGTCCTCTTGTTCACACCCTCCTGAAGCCCTGGTCCTTCATCTTTGAGGAAGGTCAGGACATTTAGCATAACACGCATGGTCAAGGGGTGTTTACAGAAGGTACCTGCAAACATGGTTGTATCACGGGTTGGATACGAGTCATCACCAAAATTCCATTGACCTCCATCCAGGGCATCCAGGTACTTCTTGGAACCACTTACGATTCCAACAGGCATACCTCCTCCGATAACCTTCCCATAGGTAATGATATCAGCTTTTACATCGAAATGGGCCTGGGCACCACCAGGATGGATCCGGAACCCCGTGATGATCTCATCGAATATCAATGCGGCACCAATTTCAGTGGTTACTTCTCTCAACGCGTGGAGGAATTCTCTGGGTTGAAATCCAGGACGTCTACTCTGCACCGGTTCAACCAGCACAGCAGCGACTGAGTCGCCGAATTCACGAATCTTCTGGAGAGCAGATTCGTCGCCATAATGCAGCATGACCACGTCCTCTACCATGCCTGGATTGATACCCCTGAACGCAGGAACTGTATGCTCTCCTACCGGTGTTACCAATACGCCATCATACCAACCATGATAAGACCCAGAGAAGATGATAATCTTCTTCCGATGCGTAACCGTTCTGGCAATGCGCACCGCTCCCATAATGGCCTCAGTACCCGTATTAGCGAATGCTACTCTGTCTACCCCGGTTAAATCGCGAATTAACTGAACCACAGCCCCTGTAAGATGAAATTGTGGACCAAGCTGATAGCCATCTTCCAGTTGCTTCTTGATAGAATCTGAGACAATATCAGGGTTGTGTCCCAGGAAATTGACCCCATATCCCATAGCGAGATCGAGGTATTCATTGCCATCCACATCCCAGAATCTTGAACCTTTGGAGCGCTCTGCAACGATGGGATAGAGGATCTCCTTCAAAGCGAAGCGGAAATTCACCGCATTGATCCAATCACACCAGCCTTCCCGATTTGAAGCGATGAATTGCTTCGAACCAGGTGTTTTCTTCATATAAATGGGTAGAAATTCGTCCAGGAAAAGTTGTTGTTCATCAGTGAGAGCCTCTTGCCCGAGATGTTGAAACATGGAGAGGTGTGTAGGGGCTTCAGCGAGTACTTCCGGCGTATCCTCGTCAGCGTTTATAGTTTTACTCTGAGATTGGTCGGCTTGTTCGGTTGTAGGAGCTAGCGCTGCCAGTTGTTTCCTCATCAATTGTTGCATGGCATCCAATTGTTGTGCGACAACTCTCTCATAAAGCGCAGTATTTGACTGGGGCTCAGGAAGATCTTTGATTCCTGCGAATGATTGACCCGCTTCTCCAGGGACATCCATAAGGGGAGAAGTTGGGATATCGGTAGTTGCTTCAGAACAGATTCTGTCAATCAACTTCTGGGTATTGTCAACCTTATCATAAAAATCACCCATGGGTATCTCAACAGTATACTTCTTCTTTACAAATTGACGAATTCTGACCAACATGAGAGAATCGATACCGAGATGGAAAAAATTGCGTTCTAGGTCGCTCTCCTCGGCACTGATTCCCGCGATTGTCTTCAGTTCATTAATCAGCTCGTTTCTAACCGCCCGATTATCCAATAGTTTCTCCCTTTTAAGAGGTTGTTGAGCGACCTCTCTGCTAACAATTGCGTTGGAAATGATGCTTCGATCTTGCGAAGACAGTTCAGTATTGCCATTACTACTTTCAAACCAATGCCTGTCCAGGGCAAAAGGATAGGTTGGTAAGCTGATGCGTCTTGCATCGACATCGCCATTGATACTGGTGATATCGAGATGGCATCCTTTTGACCACAATTCTCCCAGTGCGGTGAGGAACACATTCTCATCTGATTCGCCAGGATGAGCGCAGTTGATCCATGAAATATTCTGTTCATTTTCGAGATCACTATGAGCGGCTGTCATTTTACCTAGAACTGATAGAACAGGCCTGGGTCCGATCTCAACGATGGTTGTCTTACCGCTTGATAATAATGTGGTCATGCCATCAGCGAAGAGGACACTCTGGCGAACCTGCTTCACCCAATAATCTGGGGATGTCATTTCGTCAGACGCATGAGTACCTGTAAGATTGGATATAATCTGAACATCTGGGTCTGAATATTTGAAGCGACTCACAACAGCTCTAAACTCTTTTAACATGGGGTCCATAAGCGGAGAGTGAAAGGCATGTGAGACTTTCAATTCAAGCACTTTTACACCAGCGTCCGTAAACTGCTGTGTCAGAAGATCAATTGTCTTTCCATCTCCCGAGATAACCACGCTTCCAGGAGCATTCACTGCAGCGATAGAGACCAATTGCTGGTGATCCTTCAATTTTGCACGGACCTCTTCAACGGGTAGAAATACGGATGCCATCTGCCCCGGAATCGGCAGGTTCTGCATAAGGGTACATCTGGCTGAGACGAGTTTAACGGCATCCTCCAGTGAAAATACATTGGCATAAGCTGCAGCTACGATCTCACCAATGCTATGTCCGATTAATACGGCAGGTGTTATGCCAGAATCTTTTAAAAGCATTGCCAGAGCAAATTCATAACTAAATAGTGCGGGTTGTGTGTAGATGGTTTTGTTGATATCCTGCTCTGATCCAGGAACTGCCTTTGATCCAGGAAAGATGATCCCCTTCAGAGGAAGCTTCAATTCCTTTTCAAATAGTTCAACACATCGATCAAAAGTTTGGCAGAAGACGGGGAAACGATCATAAAGTGCCTTACCCATATTGGTGTATTGTGACCCCTGCCCTGTAAACATAAAGGCGACATCACTGGCTATATCATGCTCTTCAATACTTTGTGTGGTTGAAGAATCGCTCTTATCCTGTGTATATGTCCTGAGTTGCTGGTAGAGATCTGGAAGATCATGCACTACAAATGATTTTCGATGTTGCATCCAACTCCTGGATGTATTCAGCGTCGCCAAAACGTCCACTAAGCGGGTTTCAGGATGCTTGATTAAATAATCTCCCAGCATGTCTGCATAACGAGGGATCGTGTCCTCCCTATTGCCACTGAGCAGAAGAAGATTGGGTTCCTTGTCCTTGACAGTCTTGGACTCACCCTGGTCATGATATTCTTCAAGAATGAGGTGGGCATTGGTCCCCCCTATGCCAAACGAGCTTACCCCCGCCCTTAAAGGAGTATCCTTTGATTCCCACTTTTGTAGAGATGTATTGACATAAAATGGTGAACTCTCAAAATCGATCTCAGGGTTTGGTTTATCAAAATTTATTTGTGGAGGAAGGGTTTTGTGTTGTAGCATGAGGACTGTTTTCATAAGACCGGCAACACCTGCCGCACAATCAAGATGTCCAACATTGCTCTTAACAGATCCAACGGCACAGAAGGAGCTCTTGTCGGTTTCATTTCTGAATACTTGAGTAAGGGAATCCATTTCGATGGGATCACCGAGGATGGTTCCAGTCCCGTGGGTTTCGATATAAGCAATGGATTCCGCATCAACTTCTGATACAGATAAGGCTTCTCTGATCACTGCTGTTTGACCAAATGAACCTGGGGCAGTATAGCCGATTTTCTTTGAGCCATCGTTATTTACTGCACTCCCTCGAATGACAGCCATGATGGGATCATTGTCCTCGATGGCGTCTTCAAGGCGTCTGAGTACAACTACGCCGGCACCATTTCCGATAATTGTACCGTTGCCCTCTGAATCGAAGGGGCGACATTGTCCATCAGGCGACAAGATCATCCCTTCCTGGTATAGATAACCCTGTTTCTGGGGTATGATCAGGGTGACACCTCCTGCAAGTGCCATATCACATTCACCATTCAACAAACTCTGGCAAGCCTGGTGACTGGCGACCAATGATGTCGAACAAGCTGTCTGAACCGTCATTACTGGACCTTGAAGATCCAGTTTATAGGCAACTCTGGTGGCCAGGAAATCTTTATCATTGCCCATGTTTATCTGGTAGTTTTTTGAGGGATCATTCGAAGCCGCTAGTTGGGCAAGCTGAGTATTAAGATAACTGGAGGATGCGACTCCGGCGAAGAGACCCGTTACTGGTTTTGAACCTGTGGGATCGTAACCTGCAGTCTCCAATGCTTCCCAGGCGATTTGAAGGAAAATCCGTTGTTGCGGGTCAATAATGGAAGCTTCCATGGGAGTATATTTAAAGAATTCAGCATCAAATTTATCAATGTCATGAATGACTCCCCGAGAAGGTACATATTCAGGATCATCTATAAGTATTTGCGGGACCTTAGATTCAAGCAGTTCTTCGCGAGAGAAAATGGTTCGAGACTCTTTTCCGTCGCAGATATTTTGCCAAAACGCTTCTGGAGTTGAAGCCTCGGGAAATCTGCAGGACATCCCAATAACGGCTATTTCCGATCCGGTATACTCTTCGTTTTTATTCATACTTACATTCTTTTTATTGTCTGCTTTTCAGTCGCTTTGATCTTAATGATTGTTGTCTGCTCTTCTTTTCACTGGTTCGCAAATCTAATTCATTTTGGTCCACAGGCTCCGCTAAAGTCGTTTCGCCTGACTCTGCCTCACTATCGAGTTTTTTGATCCATTCTGCCAGAGACTCCACGGTGGAATATTTGAACAGATCTGTGGTGGCTAGATCGACTTTCAGTGTCTTCTGGATCAGGTCCTGGGTTTTTAAAAGTAGCAGGGAATGACCCCCCAGATCAAAGAAGTTGTCCTTTTTCCCTACATGGTCAAGATGGAGGATAGCCTTCCATATTTCGGCAATGGTCATCTCATAAGCATCCGATACATGGATGATCTCGGTGTTTGTCTGCCGATCACTACCCTGAGGCAGAGGAAGTGATTCTAGATTGATCTTACCTGCAGTGGTTAGTGGCAGTGCGGGAATCTGCACATAGGCTGTAGGCACCATATATTCAGGCAATACCTTTGAAATGGTTTGTTTAATTTCGTGCCGATCCAAGGCTCTGTCAGAATCAAGCACAATATAAGCAGCGAGAGATGGTTCTTCGTCATGGAGGCTGATCAATTTAACCACCGCTTCAATAATCCCATCGATATCAAGTAAGGTCGCCTCGATTTCCCCAAGCTCAATTCTATAGCCCCTCAACTTGATCATACTGTTAGCTCGACCAATGTATTCAAGCTGATCATTGGAATTCCAGCGGACCAAATCTCCTGTTTTGTACAACCGATCGTAGGGTGCTTCAGCCCAGGGATTCTTTATAAAGCTTGTCTGTGTCAACTCTGGTTTATTCCTGTATCCCCTGGCCAGTAGAGGACCACTTATATGCAATTCACCAACGATACCCGGTGCAACCAATGCGTTCTCTGAGTCCAACACGTATACTCTTGTTTCACCAATGGGGCGGCCAATAGGTGCAGAACTCATTTCCGGTGTACAGCGTGCGATGGTTGCGCACACAGTTGATTCAGTAGGACCATACGCATTAAAGAAGTTGCGATCCTGGCCCCAGATATTTACCAGGTGTTTCGAACAGGCCTCACCGGCTACGATAATCGTTGAAAGATGGGGATATTCATTTTCAGGCAAATGTGCAAGCACGCTTGGGGGCAGAGTAACATGGCTAATCTTCTGTTGTGTGAGTAGCGTTTGCAAGGGTTCACCTGGCAAAATCTCATCACGTGAGGCAGTCACAAATGTGCCTCCGGAGCCGAATGCCATGAGCATCTCCCAGATCGAGGCATCAAAACTGATGGAGGCAAATCCGAGTACATTTGAAGTCGATGATAGATCGAGTAATTTTCTTTGTGAATAAGCCAGGTTAATGGCCCCGCGGTGGGAAATTTCAACACCCTTGGGTTTCCCAGTAGATCCAGAAGTGTAGATCACATAGGCAAGATCATCGGTGAGAATGGATATATTCGGAGGAGTGGTCTTTTCACTATTGGATTGATCAATGAATTGAGGCAGCGTGATAGCATTCATATCAGAGCTTTGCCACTGATCTATATTCGCATCATCAGTTATAATCAACGATACCGCAGAATCTTGTGACATATACATCAAGCGATCAATGGGATAAGTCGAATCTAGGGGTAGATATACGGCACCAGCCCGCATGATAGCCAACAATAGACTGCTTAATACGAGCGATCTATGCATATTCACACCCACTGTATCACCCTTTTTGACACCCAATGTGACCAAATGATTTGCATACACATTGATCTTTCGATCAAACTCGGCGTAGTTCAGAGAATCAGCACCCATTCTCACTGCAACATTTAGAGGAGTCGAACTGCTCCAACCATGGATTAAATCTGGGATGATCGTTTCAGATGGGTGCAATGGTTCCATGCTCGTGCTCGTGCTCAGTTCCAATAATTCATGCGGGTCTTTTAGTGAGTGAAGTGATTTGACGGGCTGATCAGGATCGTTCAATAAATCAATGATGCTATCATTGAGCTGTTTGATAAATCTTTCAATTGTCTTTTTGCTATATTTGCTGCCTTCATAATTGAAGATCAGTGTAAAGTCTTTACGGTCCTCAACAATATGCAAAACGATGTCATCCACTGCATAATTTCGTTGTCCCATCTCAACCCGATGCATTTTTAGGGAACCATATTGAACAGGATTACCCCGTATAAATGATTCAAAATCCATAGGCTCACCAAATACTAAGTTGAGTCCATTTTTCCTTACAACGTTCACGGATATCTTAAATAATGGATTCCCTGAGTCTCTATATTGAGCATTGCCCAGAAAGCTGGAGAGGAGTGCTACGGGGTATTTATAATGTGAAATATGGTTTTTGAAATCAGCCGAGATCTTTTTAACTGCATCAGTACAGCTGGAGTCAAGATCAATTGAAGTCATAAATGGAGTCGTGTTGATACAATAGCCCAACATCTTGAAATCATCAGGGTGGTGCCGACCATGATTGGAAAAGCCAATGGTATGTTGAGTCTCATTTTGGATCTTTGAGAGCAGAAATAGGAAGACGGATATCATGATGCGGTACGGTGCTATTTTTAGTTTTTGGGCCAGATCATATACGCCACCCACTATTTCTGAATCTGGTTGAAAATAGATTGACTGGGTCATTTCCTTCTCATCACTATCACTCAGATGATCGTACGGTAGCAAGGAGATGGTCCTTGGTTTTTTGAACCATTCGCTCCAGAATGCCTTATCCTTTTTGCCTTCCAGTGAATGGATGTATCGCTGTTCACGCATAATGTAGTCAGTGAAAGATGGCGGTTTTTCTATGCTAGAAGCTGAAAGACCAGTTCCTCCTGATACTTCAGCATACAAACCAAATAGCTGATTCATAAAGTTGTTTTCACCAAGCACATCTGAATAAATATGATGGAAGCGATGGACGAAATAGTAGAAATCGTCCCCTAATTCAAAGAGGAAATAGCCATGCAAAGGTATTTCACCAGCAGGGGCTGATATGTTGATATAGGATTTTATTATGTCGGCTGCATTCTTATTCTCCTGATCTTTTACAACAATCAATTGAAATTTATATTTTTTTTTATTCAGAATTGGAGTGAAACGTAGCTCACCATTCACCCTGGTGATTGTATGGTTTAAAACAATATTGTCATCAATACAGCGTTTTAGACATTTGCTGAAAATCGGTAGGTCAATCTTGCCTTCCAATAGCATCACATTATCTATGTGATAAATTATTTCATTAATTCCGTTGGAATGAATATACATCGCCTGCTGACCAAGTGAAACAGGGTATGTTTTTGATTTGAGATCTGTTTTAATCACTGAATGCTCTTATTATGAATTCTCTGTTCCCACTACAGCTATTTGTCTCATATATAGATCTTCTGCTGATGTATTATTAAACTAAAACAAACCAGATATGTACCTTATTGAAGATACCCTATTGGTTTCCGCTCTGTACTTTTCACGGAAGGGAAATCCCAGACTTTGGTTTACAATCGCTTTCAATCTATAACACATTTAGGTGCTTTCATGCAGATAATTGAACCCATCTGACTTTTTTTTAAATAATTATTTCTATAGCACAGAATGAGTTCTCAGTGAATCTTATTTATTTCTCCTGTGCTCAGCAAGAATATTCATTATATTCAGCCTATATGTTTCATATCTAGCTGAATCAGAGAGCTGTTTCAAAGTCCATAAGGATGATTTCTTATACACATACAGTTCTTTACATTTTTACCGCAAGAAGGAGGGAAAATGCTTTCATATCGCATGATTATAATTTTTACTGCACTTATGTTCCTAGGACTAGGTGGATGTTCTGACGACAATGATTCCCCCTCGGGACCTACGTTAACAGTGGAGCAGGAAACCCTGAGTATGTTGTTAGATTCTTTACCCTCAAAATATGGGGTGCCTGGTATTAGTTTCGGGATGATTGATACTGATGGGAATACATGGGTTTATGCAACTGGATATTCACACTTGAATCCGTTAACAGAGATGGTACCTGACGATCTGCTAAAGATCGGTAGTGTTACAAAAACATTTACAGCTACGATCATCTTACAACTGATCGATGAAGGTGTATTTGGTTTGAGTGATGATGTCCGCCCCCTGCTCCCAACAAATATTGCAGCCTTGATACCTCCCTGCCAAACGGATTCTGTCTTGACGATACAGCATCTATTGAGCCACCGAACCGGGATACACAACTATACACATTCTGCTGATTTTGCCACATCCTATGTCATGAATCCGCATCAAACTTTTTCTGATGAGCAGTTATTGGGATTTATTGGCGACTCACTATACTTTGAACCTGGAGTTGCCTACAACTATTCAAACTCCAACTATATCATCCTAAGTTTGTTGGCTGAGACACAAACAGGTGAAACTTTAGAACACTTATTTCAGGGGAGAATCTTCGACCCCCTGGGCATGGCAAACACATACTATCCGCTTTCAGATACTGACCTTCCTGAAGGAATTGTGGATGGATATTTTGACTTTGGAGGAGATGGTGAGCTCAATGAATCTGACCTCATCACCTACAATTCCCCAAGTGCAGCTGCAGCAGCAGGTGCCATCGTCTCTTCTATCCCTGATCTATTGATATATTTGCCAGCTTTGATAGAAGGTGACCTCATATCGAGTGAACTACTGCAAGCCCGGAAAACTGAATATTCTGCCTTTGACTATGAGGGGGTTCATTACGGTTATGGATTTGGCTTAGCGAGCCAGGATGAAATAGCCTGGGGACATCAAGGTGGCATCGATGGGTTCAATGCCATCATTAATTACCTCGATAGTGGACGAGGTTTTGTGGTTCTGGTAAATGGCCAATCTCCAATTCCACCTTGGAATGCAACCAATGTAGCCAATGATATATATCAGGATGTATTGTCTGCCCTGATGATCATTGATCCAGCCCTGTATAAATTAGATGCTGAGAAAACAAAAAACGGAGTTTACTCTCGTGGTCTGACCATGCTTGGATTCACGAATTGATGGGACTGATTAGAAGTGGATCTGAATCCCAGCTGCTTGATGTGTATCAGCCCGTAATATTCCGGGCCATGGTTTATTGGTAATATTCCAGTCAAGGATATACACCAAAGATACATTTTTATTCATAGGTACCAGGAATTTGCTTTCACTGAGATACTCATAGTTCTGAGCGTCATAATATTGGTGCTGTAATCTCATCTTGGATGAAAACGAAACATGGGGTGAGATCATATAATTGAATGTCAAGGCGTAGTAAAGATTTACATACGTTTCATCATCTAGCGGAACCATAGCGGAGTATTCTTTTTTATCGTTACCACCTCCAACCGTCACATTCAGATCTGCATGAAACGGCAAACTAGTATAGATACCAATCCCAGAATAAATTGCAGTTCTTCTATCAAGCAGCATCTTTGAATCTTTTTCGATATAGAATCCTGCATCGATGAAGAAGAGGGTCCCCAAATCAATGCGCACGATATTATCAAATTTGTACTGATCCATAGTTACTTCCTGATTGCTTGGGATAATCCGATAATAATAATGACTGGAGCGAAGCATCGTATAGTTAGTGATATGCTTCTTCCGAATTGCGATGAGAAATTTGGCATCATGCTCTGAGCCTTCAAGATTTCCGGACTTGGTCTCATAACTGTATTCGATCTCAGTATGCATCAAAAAGGAGTTGCTCGAATCTATTGCCATGTATGAGCTGTTTGACCACCAAGGCACCTGAGATTGGCCTTCAGCTGTCATTTGTTGCGCCTGAATTGTTATCGATACTGACACTAGGATCAGAAAGATCAATCGGAAAGCTTTCATAATTATTCTCGTTCCTATAAGTTTTGTATTTCGATATAGTTAACATCCATATTAGAACCGTGGCCAATAGCCAGATGGCAGGCATGATCAGGGGCAACCTCAATAGGCAATAATGAGAATACGGTACCACCAATAACAGCAGAATCATGCTTCCATTCTATGCTATCAGGGGTTATTGACCACCCGCTCCCATCTGCTTTTATGACAGCCTCTTTTTGGGTCCACAATTTATAAAAATAATCGAGTTTTTCACCCTTCACTGAAGTTATGCTTTCCCATTCACTCTTGGTGAAACCAATTTGAAAATCCTCAATGTTCAAAAGAGCTTTTTTCTCAATATCAATACCTACTGATCCATTATCTGTGATAGCCAGCAAAACCCAGTCACCTGAATGCGAAATATTAGCATCACCCATTTCTAACGGCCAAACTGGACGCCCATATTCTGAAATATCAATATGCATTGGATTCGGGTAACTACGCTTTTCTAATGCGGATATCCACATGAGTCGACTGATCATATGAGCCTCTCTATCCTGCCAGCGCTTGTATCTCATGACTGCGACCTGGTCTTGGTAAGTCATTCTGTTGAACAGGGTCTTGAATTTGCCCGTTTCCCATTGGTGAGAATGTCTATACGCTAAAATATCAATCACAATAGTCCCTGCTATTCTGCTACTGTGGTCATTATAGCAGTGTCATGGATCTTCCTTGAGATGATTCCCACGATCTCCTTAATGTGGTCAAAAGGGAAAAAATGATTACCCTTGAATTGGTAGGCTGCCAGTGAAAATTTAGTTTCATATTGCCATTGTTGCACTTCGCTAAGCGAATATATATCCTCGGTACCTATAAATGCGGTGATAGGTACATTTAAGGGTAGCCCTCTTTTGTAGGTTATGGAAGATACTATCTCAAAATCGGCTTGTAAAATTGGCAGGAATAACTGTTGAGCATCTTCATCCCATGTTTCGGGATTAAGGATTCCACCAAGCTCACTCAATTTTTCAAAAAGGTGTTCTAGTGGCAATTTATGAAGCCCACTGAATTTAATAGGTACACTGGGGCTTGCATTGCCACTCAGGAAAAGATGTTTGAGTGATGTATTGTTTTTCTGTTGTAGATTTCTAGCCACTTCATAAGCAACATGGCCTCCCAGACTATGACCATAAAGGCAAAATTCATCTTCACTCGCTGTCACGTTATGAATAATGTCAACTGCTAAATCTGAAATATTCCGACAGAGAGGTTCTGGCATTCTGCTTCCATGTCCAGGGTATTCGATAGCTTTACACTGTATCCCCTGCCCGGTTAATTGATGTTCAAATGAGGTGTAGACTGATGCTGAAGCACCAGCATAGGGAAGGCAGTATAATCTCATGGTTGGCTTATTAGGGTGATTTGCTGACGTGGCTAATTAAGATCATGCAACACCTCTGATTTCTCTACAAAAAGTATCTCGACATGCTCATGATCCAAATGTTCTCCACTTGCATACTTAGGAAATATTTCATCATATTTAATGGCAGAATTTACGGTGTAAATCTGATTGTATTTAATACCATAGCTGATCAGGTGAGAGGTAATTCTTGAAGCTTTAATACTTGTTTCCATATCTGCAATCGCATCACCCTGGGCGATGGTAAAGGAGTTGATCTCAGCCTGGTTGGTACTTTTTAATTGAATCAGGATTGAATCATTGCCTCTGGCTGCAAAAGCAATCTTTTTAAATATTTGTCTGCCGCTTGAAATAATATCAAAGGTACCTGCGTTAAAAAGTATATCATCCTTTATCAACAACACCGTTATAGAGCTATCAGAATAAACACTAATATTCTCATCCGTGATCTCTTTCACCAATTCTTGTTTTAACCTAGTGGTGAATGAATTAAGATTATCAACTTTTTTTACCACTAATTCTCTTTCACCCCTATGTATCTTTGTTAGATACAAAGGTTTTTGAAACACATTCCCGTGCTCATCAAAATCGTGGGATCCAGTCACACCATCATAAACACTATTGTAACGCAAATAGGTAGCTAAGGTGGTTGAATGAACCGATTTTGCCTTTTTGATAGCCTGTGCCAACAGCATGACTGTATCATAACCATAAGCAGCATAATCATCAGGCCTGTTATCTATTTCTACATGGGTTGAGTCCTGATCCGGATTACTCAAAGCAGTATTTTCATGTTTCAGGAAATTCCCATTTGCTTTATTATAGCTATCTAGAAAACGGTTCATCTTTCCTGAAGGATTATTGTAATATTCAAATATTGATAAATTGTATATATACATACTGTCAAGCAATCTATTTGACGCAAGACTGTATGGATTAAGATCAAGAGTCATAAAGTTTTCATTCAACCCCATTTTTGAAGCTTCTCTCAGCATAGTTGTAGCAAATGTTGGGGTTATTGCTAATACAATAAGATCATGATCAAACAATCGCACCTGATTTAAAATCGATCTATAATTTTTCTTCCATTTGAGCAATTTGAAGTTGTAAACTGGATTAATTCCATACTTATTCAGCTTGACTTCGTACAATTTTGAAAAATCCTGTTCATACATATCATCTTCAGTAATAATTACAGGATTCCTATAATTGAGTTGCTGTGTAAAGAATGCGGCTTCCTCTGCAATTTGGCGAGTATTGGGAATGGTTCGAAAAAATGTTTCAATATTCTCTAAACTATTGAGTTGAGCCTGCCCCCCCGGAGTGATAAAAAGCAGTCCAGAATTCCAATATGTGAAGGTAGTAACCTGCAAAATGTAGGAGTGGTAATGTCCAATAACTGCGAAGATATCTTCATCATCACAAATTTTATTAGCAATTTTTCTGGCAGTTTGAATGTCACTTTTCGTGTCATAAAACTTTAGACCTATGGGCTGACCAAAGATACCACCTTGTTGATTTATTTCATCAGCAGCGAGCATCACTCCTTCGATAAGTTTGTTCGATGTAGTAGATATTGGCCATACAATTGCAATATTAAGAGGATCTAAATCAGGATCTACTTCAGTAAATGTCTCTAGAGTATCAGCATTATGTAAAATCATTGCATCGATTCTAGCCTCATACTCATTTGCAAATAGAGCCCTTTTTTCTATATGATCTTCTGTTGTCTCATGCAATACTATTGAGATTATTATTCCAACAGGAATCAAGAAGAAAAATGTAACAAGAACTAATTTACCGAGGGACATCTATTGGTTTCCCAGTATAATTGGAAGACCATCCTTACCACTACCGATAACTACAACCTTTGCATTTTCAGATTTTGCAAGTTCTTGGGTTGCTTCTATACCTTTAAATTTAAGAATTTCTTCTGTGATACTCTGTCCTATAATTTGATTATAATTACTGATACCTTCTGCTTCAATTCTTTTCCTTTGAGCTTCTTTCATGGAAGACTGCAAACGATAATCAAACTCCTGAACCAGTTGCTGTTGCTCAATTTTTCTCTGGATTGCATTCTGTATCGTTTCGGGCAGCACTATTTTTCTTATAAGAACATCATCAAGATTGACAAAGCGTTCTTCAATCTCTCTGTATGATTCTGAAACTATTTTTTCAACAATTGCATTTTGGGCTGTATATATTTCTTCTGCTCTATACTGACCGATGACCGTACGGACAACATGTTCAATTTCAGGTAATACAATAATGCTTGGATAATTCGGCCCGACATTTTTATGGAGTAATCCGAGAATGCTCCGATTTGGAAAAAAACGAACGGATAGGTCAAGGTGAATGCTGAGACCATTATGGGTTAAAACGTCAACGGAGTCACTGATCTCCTGTGTACGTAAATTATAAATATACATTTTATCCCAGGGCCAGATTACATGCGACCCCTCACCGTATACTCTATCGATCTGAGTTCCACCACTAAATCTTCTCCACTTTACAGCACCTTCACCTGGTTCTACAAAGATAAGGATATGAGGTAATAAATAGACAAACAAAAACAGGATCACTAAAAAAGTCACGACCAGTTTTAAACGATTCTGTTTCCAGATTCTACCTAGATAATTAAAAAACTTTTTCATGTTTGTCCTTGATCATCTTGTTTAAACTCAACAAACTTACCATAATCCATTTTCAAGACCCTGTCAGCACAATGGAAGTAACGATCATCATGTGTGACAGCAATAACGGTCTTACCCTGATCCTTAAGATCTGTCAATAACTTTTCATAAAAGAAATCTCTAAAATGGGGATCTTGATCAGCCGCCCACTCGTCAAAGATATAGATATCTTTGTCCTCTAGCAGGGTAACTAATAAAGCCAGTCTTTTCCTTTGTCCAGTTGAAAGTTGTAAGTTTGTGAACTGATTATCAGCATATTCAGTTTTATTATGGATCTCCATGAGCTTTAAAAAATCATTGACTTGAGTTGGATCCGTTTCTCTCAGGCCATATAGTTTATCAAACAAATGAAAATCTGAATAGATCACAGAAAACAGCTCTCGATAGGCCTGAATATTTTGTGGTTGCACAATATTATCGTCAACCATCAATTGACCTTGATGGGAATTATACAATCCTGTTAGTAACTTAAGAAATGTTGTTTTCCCACTACCGTTTCCACCAATCAGGAAGACGGTTTCATTGCGTTTTAATTTAAGGTTAAGGGGGGCCAGACTGAATAAGGGTTGATCCTCATCATCAAAATAGGTAAAAGACGAATTGATGAGTTCCAGTGTTTTGAATGACTTGAATGGTTCTACCCACTGCAAGTAACTATCACCATTACCATCGCTGGCTTTATCGAGACGTTCTTCCAGGTCGTACAGATTCTCTACAGCTACATTTGATTGTGACAGCAGGGAAACCATGTTTACCACATTTGATAGGGGTCCAACCATGAACAGAACGGCTGTGGTAAGCTTCACCACGATATCGTTGAAGGTCTGGTCCAAATTGGGTAGCAGGAATATGATTATCGCAATGAGGATATAGAAGAATACGATGGAATATATATAGTTATTGGCATAAGGAATCAGAGCACTCACTTTTGCATCACGAACTGAATCTGATGTATGCGATAATTCTTCAATGACATCATCGCTTTTCCTGGTATTGACCTTGATTTCTTTAAAACCATGCAGAACGTTGCCCAAGACATCAAATAATTTGACTTCCTGATCCGAAGCGATCCTCATAAAGGCTGTAATTTTTTTATCATTGAATAGATAAAATATAACTGAGAGGCCAATGGAGATGACCGCTAGCCAAAAAGCGACTTGAGAGAGGGTGAAAATATAAATCATGCAGAAAAAGACCATTGTCGCGCTCTGAAGCGCATTCATGATAACTGGAGAAGTCTGAGTGATCGTGGTTGAATCCTTGGATATTCTAGAGTAAACCTCAGAGTTACCAAGCTTCTCAAGTTCATAAAGGTCACTTCTACGAACTTTTTCGGCCAATCTGACTCTGATACCATTTACAATAGATTCGGATATCAGCGTAATTTTTGACAGAACGTATTTCTGTGAGATGATAAAGATCGTTATGGCGAGAGCAAAGAGTATAAAAAGACGATAATTCGGATTACCGAAACTTACACTGTGGGCTGCCTGATTAATGATAACAAGGAGAATGGCGTTGGTACTTGCTGAGAGGACAGTCATCAAGAGTAGCGGCCAAGCATCGCTGGTCTCTTTGGATTCTCTGTAAAACATATCCAAGAATCGAAAATTTTTACCAATAATACTCATATGATCCATGTGACCCCAAAAGTGCCCTCAAATCACTTGCTTTTTTGAGGGAATACTTACTTTTTATCGTTTAGAAATTTATTCGTTCTTACTGCGTGGGGCTGTAAAAAAGAAGTACAACAGCGATATTATCGGCGTAAAAATAAGCGATGCGAAAAAGCTTCCCCAAAATCCAATTTTTGTATTTCTACCAAAAACGCCAGCGATCGCAGACCCTAGAAGGTATGCGATCGTAAAGGCTGGCGAATAAAACAGATGCGGGAAAAATGCGAACATTTTTCTACATACTTTTCATGTTATAAGGGAATGACAATTATTTCTTTTTCTCTTTCCCCATATCCTTGGCAATGTTCTGACCTTCAGCAAATTTCTCTTTAAAGAAATCATTCATCTGGGTCACATCAAGATCTAGCAGCGTACCACCCGCTTCATAATGTTGAATAAAGAGTTTACCGATGGCATAGGTTGCTGCTCCAGAAAATGCAGACATGGAGATCGTTCCCATCACTGTACCCACAACAGGGACAATTTTCAGCAGGCTTCCCAGAAAACCGCGTGCCAGGCCATTAGGAATCAATGATCCCAGGAGTGACAGCACAATTTTTCGGCCAGCGTCCTCAGTAAATTTTACATCGTATGCACGTGAAAGATCGGCAAGCATCTTCAGCTGCACACCGGTCACAGCGGCCATGTCTACTAAAGGTACAGGAACCAGTCCAGCCCCCATTGACCACCACATATAATTCTTTACCAGTTTTTGATTATCATCCAAAATTTCTGGCTGATCTTCCGTCATCGTTTTCTCATCCATTATTACTCCGCTCGTTAAGATTACTGAAGGTAACGTCTTGTTTTCCTGTGTGATTATTCTTGGTATCAAAGTACCTGTGAACAAAAATGATGTCAACAGAGAATATTAGCAGAATTCAAGCCTTCATGATAGCGCATTGCCTCATAAATAATGTAACCCTTAAAGAGGGGCATGAAGATTAGCAAGAAATCCAGTGCAGAGTATCCACAGATATTACGCTTACAATTATTCTTAGCCTGTATATTTCATGAGGGAGTGCAATACCGACTGTAATGAATTGTAAATATGCTATTTATAAAGAATAATGAGAAATACACTTTGATCCCGGTCATATTCTGGAGTTGTGCTTACTCATGAAATATGCGGGTTAGTGTTCATAGATATATTTTAGGTGTGAAGGATAGCAGAGTGAATGCCTGACAAATACCCCATACGGAGTTTGACAGTGACCTTTCCTACAGTCCTATACCGGAGTTGGAGATATTTTTTCCGCTTTTATCCCGCAAATTTAAGTATTCATGTGCTATTCGATTATCCCTCAAGCAGTGGGACCTCTCCGAGTTGTATTCCAGCTGCTATTTTTTTAAAACAATTATCTTGTCATGCACCAGACTCAAAAGTAGTTACTATTCAGACACTCATCTCTTTGCATCCTTGTGGATCTTTGGCTTTATAAAGAGGATGTTTAGGTGGTAGCCCCTCATCTGAGAGACAATACACCCTTGCAAAGAATTATTGTAAATTATTAACACTCAATTATTTTGACACAACTCCCGTAACCTACTGTCTATCAGTGATTTATTCAGGACTTAAAATCCCTCGGCCAGTTTAGGTGTAGGAAACGACCCATTTATGACTCAAAAAGGGTGAGTCATTATTCAGGCACTTTTTTGCTGTCTTAGAAACGTTCGTTTATGAGATTCAGATTCGAATGCTTCATAACACCGTTTGAAGTCAATAAATCGTGTCTCAAAACCCGTCTCAAAATCAAAGTCTCGTTACAAGCAGCTATTAACGTATTTGAGCCTTACTTTTCTGTTAATCGAGGACTCCTTAGATGACCACAATTTCTCTCAAAAAGGGTGTCTCATATTTATAGGCAACATCGTACAGGTTAATCAGGCCTATACTTTTTCCAGAATTTCCTAATCTTGGCATCAGATTCACCAAGTATTCGACCTGCTTCACTAAGATCTAAATCAGCATTATAGATAGCGCGAATGATAAGCTGTTTTTCCACCTTGCTTAAGAATGATGGCATATCAAATCCCTGCTCGGGTTCCGGTAAAGCAGAGTAGATATCCAGGGAATGATCACTGTGTGGGAGAATGAGGTCCTCGGCATGTAATGTTTCTGACAAACAAAATGATTCTGATTTTTTAACAACCTCAAGAAGTTGATGAATGTTTCCAGGCCAATCATATGAATAAAGGCGTTCATGGGCTCCCGAGGAAAGTTGCTTATTATAAAACAAAGGGATGTCTTCAAGTCTTTCACGTAGTGGAGGAATGACTATTTCCGCCACATTCAGTTTAGCAAATTGCTTTTTCAAGCTGGGCGGTACGGGTTTTCCTCTTTTGTCCTGCTCAATATCAAGAAATACTCGAACATCTATCTTCTCGGCCATATCGGCACCTATTCGCTGAATGCTTCCATCAATCATGGCTTTCTTTATTTGTTGTATGGTGGCAGCAGATAAATGACTGATTGACTCCAAAAAAACAGAACCCATGTTTGCACTCTCAAACAAGCCAGGACGACGATTTGACATTGATCCTTTCACAACACCCTTCTCATGCCCAAACAACTCGACTTCCGCGGAGTACTTGTGGATGGGACCACAATAAAATTCTGCCATACTATTTGAAGCTCGTTTGCTTAAAAGATGAATGAAATTGGCAAATTCCTTCTTCTCAGTACCAGGTTCACCTAGTATCAGAACATGAGAATTTGTTGCTGCAATTCTTGCTGCTTCATCTAATGCCTCATTGATGACCTTACTTTGGCCAACGATACCGGCTTGTTTCTTAATATCTTCCAACTTAGTCTTCATCGTGTGTGTGAATATCTAGATTGAAAAGAATTGGTGTTCAGCAATTTAATTTCCTCCTACGTTTAGTCTGTCCCAATTGGGTTGCGTCTTAATTCTGGGAGAGCTCTACCATATGCTCATGACATTTGGGGCATGGATGCTTAATATCCCATAACTGGAGATTCCCCGAGTCACAATCTGGACAGCGATTCAGAAAACTTGGCGTCACATCTGGATCATCAATAAGCATACCACCATGAAACTCTATAGGAACTTCGACCAAGGATTTACACCCCAGACAATGCCGGGTATCAACGGTTGCGATAATACCCTTGTCTGGGGCATCCCAAACTTTTGCGGTGTAGCGGCATGAATGACACGAGTATGTCTTTGATATGCTCAGAATATTCCCCCGTTGGTATTTAAACGTGCGGAAATGTAGTCGGGTTGTACTGGATAACAACCACTATGGAATGGATTAGTAAAAGTGCACCTGCTCGGAATCGAACTCTTCCAGATCAGACCAGCTGAAGTTGCTATCCCAAGGAGCAGCACGTTTACCTCGGTACCAGTCATGAATGAGCCGGTGAACGTTTGCTGTTCCCAGTAAGAAGCAGAGAGCATGATCCTGCCATGTTGAATATCGGCCAAGATGCATTTCCAAGTAACTGCGACCCAGCCTGTCTCTGTGGAACCAGAGCTCGTAACTGACTGTCGTCAGGAGGATCAGTATGCATGCTATTACCATGACCCTTAATAGAGTCATTTGGGAAAAATTCGGAATTAAAAAGCCCCCGAAGAACGAAGATGCTCAACGAGGGCTTGGGGGGATACAAATATAGCAGCTTCATTTCATATTCCAGATAGAAATTCCTGCGGGAGGTGGGTATTTTTTCAGGATTTTCGTATCTCCTGATAGTCCAATCTCAATCCCCGTATGCGTTTAACCGGGTTCAGTAGATCTAAGACACTCCCCAGCTTTTCGTCTAGTCCACCGCCACAGGAGGGGCATTTACTTGATCCTGGGGGTGTAACCAAAACATCACCATCCATCTTCACAGCACTCCAACTGCAATCTTCGCAGCTATAAGTCATTGGTTTAATTATTGGCATAAGTAAATCCTCCTGAAAGCAGTTGCCATTAGTAGAAACAGAACTGTCCTTATCAATTAAGTTGGACCGATTACTTTTTGAATCAGCATCTCTGTAACAGACTTGCTACCGATATAGACTGCAACCATGAGTGATCCAGCACCTGCCAGGCTCAATAACTCCGAATTTCTACTGTGTCTGTAGGTATCAATCGCTGCAGCCCTGTTCTTCTTGTTGCGGATTGATCCTTTTACCTGCCTCCAAGCAGATTCTTCCACGAGCACTTCCTTCCCATGAATCAAGCGATCTTTTAAGCTAACTCCCATCATAGAAGCTGTCTTACCGTAAGTAATTGCCTGAAGTTCATCTGTGAAGCTATCTTGGTTTGAGAGCCAGAGTTCATAATCATCCTTAATGTGCCCCAATTCATGAAAGAACCGATCTCGGGTGACACCTTGAGCCCAGTAGTAGATATGACCAACAAACTTGCTCCTCGTGGCTTCTGAGAGCATTCGTGTGCCCTCGACTGCACCAGATCTAATCTCATCATGACTGGCACTAAAGGGGTGAAGGTGGATGGCAATATTTCTTCTATGGGAATCCGGAAAAACTTCACGTATCAGCTGCCGAGCCGTACGAGTAGTAAATATTGCATCCCTTCGACGTTTACGGTGACAATACCTCGAAGCCTTCTCATACTTCTTGTCTTGGATTGAGGATGCGGTAAAAAAGCCAACGCTTGCTAAGGCAAATCCGCTGAATATTGATTTAGCCAGATTACTATCCCTCCCATCGATCATTAATTTTAGCATTTTCACTCCTATTTTTTTGATGAAATACTTACCTATTGTTAGGGCTCGAACCTTACTGCTTTCCTATGTTACATATCGCACTATATGCGGGTTTTTTGCCGCCAACGTTTTGAGTCCCATAGACGAAGGTGTACCGCCGTCAAAAAATCTACCGAGCATCGCAGGCTCTAACGTGGCCATTCAAGGGATTTGAAAAGTTAAGTCCAATAGAAACAGTGAGTGTGATCTGAACGTGTAATTTACTTAACCCAATATCGTGACAAAATCAGAGGTGTTCGAGGGGGGTCACTGCCAGGATTCACTGTTTTCGAGCATTCCGAGTGGTTTTTTGAGTGCGTATTTGGACACCTATTTAGGGGTGGTTTTGAGGGGTAATTTTAAGGGGTTTTTCCCTTCTTTAGATATGCCCTGAACTCCCTCCAATAACAGTGGATACACTCAACCATGTAGGCGGTGCTCCAGACGGGATTATCTATGACTACGAACTTGTGGTGACACCGTGTTGGGTTTATCATCGTTATACTTAGATACTTTACCCCTCATGATCGTCTTTAGGATCTACCTCTGCCAATCTCTATGCGTTCTTGGTCGCTACGTTCTGAACACTATCGATCTTCCTTGAGCAACCGGCAACGAGGTCTATGAATAAATCAATGACTTCATCCCTATCCCAGATCTTGAAGGAGATATTCTCGATATCTGTTTTGAATTTGACTTTAAGGAAGTGGACTATCATGGCTCTGTGCTTCACCACCTCCAGTTGCTTCTTTAATCCTCCTAGCTCAGATATCTGTCAACCACACTCAGGGCAGGGACTGTCGTGTGCCGCAGGGCTACAGTGAGGGCATGTTAGGAACGCTGGTGTATCAACCATCATCCACATCGGGATGATTGTGTATTAATCCAGCCTTGATTGTTTCATCAATAAACTCAGGGATGATGGATGGTGGGCTTGAGGGAAGAGGCTCTATTTCCTGATCAGGAGTGGCATTACCTGATTTTTTTCAATCTGTTTTTTTTTGGTTTCCAATTACATATGACAAAAACTTGACCGGCGGTCA
>Ga0209662_1000147_pt1 | contig 43444 bp, 37 predicted proteins | sample SaaInlV_150m_DNA_4_FD_184662 | JGI IMG/M metagenome (GOLD analysis project Ga0209662, IMG submission 184662) | Marine microbial communities from expanding oxygen minimum zones in the Saanich Inlet - SI072_LV_150m_DNA (SPAdes) (version 2) | ecosystem: Environmental > Aquatic > Marine > Intertidal...
CTTCTTTTTTGCCTCTTCGTCTGCCTTCTTTTTTGCCTCTTCGTCTGCCTTCTTTTTTGCCTCTTCGTCTGCCTTCTTTTTTGCCTCTTCCTCAGTCTTCTTATTGGCCTCTTCGTCAGTCTTCTTTTTTGCCTCTTCCTCAGCCAACTTTTTGTTAATAATATCCTCCATCGTTTGGTTTGAATTGCTAGGTGCTGGTGGGGGCACAATCGGTGTATTTTGAGTAGTTGTTTTTACTTCAATCTGTGCCTTCTTGGTTTTCTTGGCGGCGTCTTCTAATTTTTTATTGATGTAATCTTCCATATATATATAAAGTGGCTACAATAAAAAAAAATATATTCCTAAATTATCATATGAGCCAAGTTAATTGTATTTGTTAATAATAACACCGGGTATTAACTGAGTTTTATAGTTTTCTAATTTTTTGAAACATTTGTTAATGGTTACTTCACTCACACCAGACATTGTTCGGATATCTTGCTTATTGATATTTAAATTACAATTGTAAGATACAAAATAGATAATACCTGCGGTAATTGCATGAGGGATATTATCCGTGATTAATTCTTGGTCTTGCACTTTTCTCGCGACAAATTTACAAACGGAAGTCAGCTCTACGCTAATGTTCAATTTACTGCAATACCGTTCTATAAATGAAATAGGCAATGTAATTCCTAGCTTCGTTTGTTCTGACGGCAAAACATTACGTTCAATATTATTCAATATATTCACTGCCATGGAACAACCATTTGTAGCACTCGTCTTATCTAATTTAAATATATCTGCTATTTCATGTGCGTTACGAGGACAGCCATTTAGACGACAAGAAATGTAAATAGACGCGGCTTTAATGCCATCACGATTTAATCCACGGAACATTTTTTGTTCTGATATGTCTTTGTGGATGGAAATTGCATCGTCAATAAATATCTTTGGGATGCCAGCATTTTGGGCCATTGTCGTAATAAACTGGAATTCATCATATAATGATTTCTCCTTATGAGGCATCGATTGCCACTCGGTCCATTTTCGTATTCTACGCATTTCATATGAAGACTTACTATTACACAATACCTTACATCCAAACGACGATTCAACTAACAGCGGATTTATTGGATTTCCACAACGCGAAGGGTCCTTTGTGTTTTTATCTTCTGCGCCGTAAAATCTCCATTCGGGCGAGTAATCCAAGACCTTTGTATTTGCGATACCACATTGTTTGTTTGAACAGATCGGCAAACGGTCTTCCATAATAAACAGAGGAGACTGACAACTATAACATACATCCAAGTTTTGTTTTTGAATGTCACTGGACTCCTCTGGACCGTCGGCTTCCTTTATACTTTTCATATCATTATCAAATATGTTCCATAAAGAGTCCTTGTCTAATTTATTTATTTGACTTTTTTTCTTCTTTGTTTTAGATAGTTTTGATACAGATTTTCGCTGGCTGAGTGTTTCATTTTTACCAAGGTCTTTTGACGCTAATTCTATTGTTTGCGCATCATTTTTAGTAGGATTGGCCGAAATCATTGTAGTAATACCAGATTGTAAATCGTCCATCTGAACGCATTGTTGGGATATGATAGACATCCTGAGTGTAATTTATTTTTTTATGTTGGCTGTATTTCAATTTTGTATTTTTTTTATTTTGTCAATATATAATAATACGATGGATAAATTAAAGGGTTTAGCGGCGACAGCTGCGGCTGCGAAAACTCTTCCAGCAGCTTCACCTACATCAAACGCTGATATTGCTGCGAATAAAAGAATTGCTGAAAATAGGGGACGTAAAGTAGGACAACAGCTCTTAAAAGAGTATTGTATTGAATTGAATAAGCAAATGGAAAAGAATATTCCTGCGATTATTGATAAGATGGAAATAACCGCACAATCAGAGAATTTTAAGGCGATTGCGAATGAGTTTTTTGATACAAAGTTGAACGATACTTATAAGAACGCGTTAGAACAACAAATAAAAACCAATATTAAACAAGAGTTGCGACCAATATTGTATGACCATTTCAAGGCTGACCTGAAGGAAGATGAAAATATGCAAATGAGTGGGGGGACTTTACAAGATATAGCAGGTAAAATGGTTGCCGCAGCTGGAGCAGGTGAATCGGGTGTGGATTTACAAGGTCTACTAGGTAATGAGACTGATGCAGCTGGAGCAGGTGAACGTGGTGACAATAATACACAGGAATCAGCCAGTGCTTCGTCTTTAAATGGTGCCGATTCCGCAATGGCGAATCAAATAGTAAGCACAATTAACAAGAACATTATGAACGATGAGACATTAATAGAAGAACTAAAAAAAGGTATTATAACTAACATTACCAGCGGATCCTTTAAAACTGGTTTACAAAACAAGGTATTTGAAATATTGGTTCCAGAGATAAATATAATAATGAAAGAGAAAATCACAGAAATATTGAACAACAATGACTTTAAATCCGCAGCGATGGAGGTGGTAAAAGGACAACAAGAACTCTACAACAAACGAAATCCAACAAACGGAGGAAAGAAACATAGTATCAAAAAAACGAAGAAAACCAACAATAAGCGGACGCGGAGACATTGACGCTATGCGCTTAACAAATAGCGATTAATAAAATCCGTTCTTTCTTCTGGAGATAGCATCCCGAATATGTTTTTTATGCGGCTACATACTATCCGCTCATCGTTGCCGCTATAAATCAATTTATAATATATATCCGCCACGTCTTTATCCGATAACTCTTTGGTTGAATAAAACCGCCGTATAATATGAAAAAACGCAGGCATAGATTGTCTATCGGACTGATACGGATTGTTTAAATAATACATTAAATCGGTATACAGAATACTTGGGCGGTGATAATAATTATACATGTATTGAAGCAATGACATATCTGTCTGAAAGGAACGTATATCTCGCGAAAGCTCTTTTGAAATACAGTTGTATGCGAATGGATAGATATGTTGCATGACTACGTCTGTATTCGTTTTGTTTATAAGAAATTCATGCAATTCTTGTTCCATATAACATATATATTCCACTATGTATATGTTATTTTTTACGATTAATTAATAGGATACCTTCTTCTCTATTTTTGCCAGTATTTCTGGGTTATATACTAATCTACCGGTAGGTTTGTATTCAGAAATGTCATTATATTCTTTTTTAGGTTTCTCCTGGGGGCCTTGTTGGTGATTAAACATGCCCGCGTTGATATCATCCTCGTCCACTAACTCCTCTTGTTCGCCCCTCTTTTTGACTACATTTCCCTTCTCGTCTAATGTTACACCAGTTTTCTTCTTGATTTCATTTCTTACATAGGATGGAATCCAATGTTTCCATGAGATAAATAGTGTATTAGGGTGAATGTATCTTACATTGAACCCGTTACCTTCTAACTTTGCTACTAAATAACCAGTACAATCTTTGTTGTCATAACATTGTTCGCCGAATATAAACTCGGGAACGCTGTAAAAGATATGATTGTCCGACTTTGCTCGTGATATACGCTTAATTCTTATGTGAATGCGGTTCAATACTTTATTATATATACTTAATTGCTTTAAATCGCGCTGTTGTTTTTTTTCAAATAATTCATCTATGTCTAGTTGTTGTTCTGCTTCGTCGTCGTCTTGAAATAAGAAATGAGACATAGTTATATTATAATTAAGAAAGAAAAAACATAAGAATTTTAAACTATTTGAATATATATGGACCACTCAGGTAATATACTAGATGTCTCTACAAATATTATAAAAGAACCTATCGCTGACGAACCCTCAATCAAACCGCTAATTAAACATCTGGTATGTTCCGGCGGCGGCATCAATGGGTTTCTATTTTATTCCGTATTCAAAGAATCTTATGTCCAACAATTATGGGATTTTAAGAATATACAAACATATTACGGAACCTCGGTGGGCACTCTTGTTGGCGCTCTTATTTTACTAGCTAACTCATGGGAAGAAATTGACAATTATTTAATTCACCGTCCATGGGAGAACGTCTTCAAATTTGATTTGCCTATTTTGTTTGAATCAGTGGACCGTAGAGGGGTATATAACATACAACATATTACATCCATTATATCCCCTTTTATTTTGGCAAGAGATAAAACGACCGATATAACGATGCAAGAATTTTATGAATTAACAAATGTAGACTTCCATTGTATTGTTACAGAAATAAATAGTCATACTCAAATAGACGTGTCACACAAAACACATCCTGACTGGAAGCTGGTGGAAGCAATTTACGCGTCTTGTGCGTTGCCTATCGCGTTTGCGCCTCTTTTGAAAGATGGACTATGTTATGCGGATGGTTCGATTATAAAGAATTGTTCTATTGCCGAGAACTTGCACAATGGCGCAGACCCAGATGAAACCCTCGCTATATATTGTGTTCAACAACCCGAACCGGTTGAACCAATAGATGAAGAGTCAACGATATTTGATTACATCGGATGTATTATGAAAAACATTATTTACCGAAGGACATCTCATGTATATCCCGATGTTAAATATACATTCAAGGTGCCGAGCATGTCTACCACATTTACAAGTATATATGAACTATCGAATGATAAAGAGAAGCGCATTGAATTGCTAGAAAGCGGAAAGCAGTATGTAAAAATGGATTAACATAAATGTGTTTTATATAATCGCATTAAATACACATTATGTCTATCGCCTCACGCATCACCTTTTCTCATATCAGAGACGCCATTCGCTCTCTTGGTCACACCAGCCGACCATTGTTAGGACGATGGTCTCTTAGTGAAAATAGAGATATTGCGAAGGTAGTTAAATATGCGAATGAAGACCATTGTGGTCCATGTGGAGAGATGATTTCTATACACGCCAAAGATAAATCGTCATATGACCAAGAAAAACTATTAGCAATCGAATATTCACTTATTTCTATGAATACGCCGGATAAATAGCCTTTCGCTGACACATATTCATTTGACATACTCCAATAATATAATAAAAATATATAAGCATTTTTTATTATAGTCTATTATGATTAACATATCGGTCACTCATATATGCAGTCAACATAAGACCCATTCCAATAACGCAGTATCTCCTTGTCGCGGAACATGTCGTAGGTGTAAGAAAAAACGCGTTCATGGATATGAAAATCCCGACCACGTTTCCAATCCGTTTGGTTATTTGTATTTAATTCCATCAGTTTGTTTGGAGTGTGCCGAAAATACAAAGACGTGTATGTGGTGTCCAGTGATTGATAGTCGTTCATAATTAATTTGTCATCGTATTCACGAAATGTTCTAGATACTCACTCTTGATAGGAGAATCATATTCAATCGTTTTATTGTCCTTTACCATTTTCACAGTAGGGTAGGATTCAATATCATACGTGTTGATATAGTGGGCAACGTCACTCGTTTCTTTGGTGCAGTCAACATCCACGCACTTTACTCTGTATCCATTCGTATCTTTGTTGTCATATAGTTTCTTGAACGTGTTCCACTCAGGAAGAGCATTCTTACAATGAGGGCACCAGTCCACGTGAAACATATAAACAAACATATCTTTTCTTCTACGGTTTGCGTTCGCAACGTCGGATTCAGCATTCATCTTATTTTTATAGTAACGACGATAAGCGAGCATACCAAACATTGAGAATATGATCAAACTAACCAAGACAATAATATAATTGTAATATGGACGGACCAGTTTATGGACGACTTCGGTAAACTTAGCCATGGGTATATATAGTAGTGTAGATTTTTCATAAAACCAGAAAACGAATATGAACTCCTAAATTTTAGTAAGAATTATAATGTATGATTATTGTAAAGTAGCATATGGCATCAAAAAACAAAACTCGTAAGATAAAAAGAGTGTTTAAAAAGAACGAATACACTAGTAACGACGGTATATTAACCAGCGTCTGGGGACCGAGTATGTGGCATTCGTTGCATTCAGTCAGTTTTAATTATCCGAATAATCCTACTCCACAGAACAAAAAAGAGTATCGCGATTTCATTTTGAATTTACAAAACGTGTTGCCATGTGGAAAGTGTAGAGAAAACTTAAAAAAGAATTTCAAGACACTGCCTCTTACTCGCGATAAGATGGAAAATAGAGAAACTTTCTCTAGATACGTATATGATTTACACGAAGTGGTCAATACCATGTTAGGCAAAAAATCGGCATTGTCGTATACGGATATTCGCGAGCGATACGAACATTTTCGCGCTAGGTGTTTACCAGACAACGTTCCCATAAAAACGGAGAATGGTTGTGTTGACCCTCTATACGGAATTAAATCAAAATGTATCTTGAAAATTGTTCCTGACGAAGAAAAATGCGAGACACTAGAAGTAGACGAGAAATGTTTAAAATATAGAAAGTAAAATATTTAGCAGTTGTTTCGTTTTATTTACAAATTTATTAGTAATAACCCTTAGCGGAAATATATACTGAAAATATATACATAAATTCATTATATATGTCTTCATTAAAGAGTTCTAATACAAACGAATCTACATTAATCAATGAAGCAGAATTCGATAAAAAACAAGCGGAGATGTCTCAACTGAATCCGCTTTCTGCTCCCAACAGTGAAGATACCATTCCTTTCTGGGCGACAAACCCCAATATATTGTTTGAAAGTAAATATTTACTTGAATTTTTCCCCGTGAAAGAAATGACCTATAATCAAAAACTCAACGCAGTCACACGCACAGTCGTTATGTTAGCATTCTTTACTTTTTTAACCTCCGGTAATATGCGTGTCATTATTGTTAGTGTTATTACATTGCTTGCGATTTTCGTATTACATCATTATCACATGAAAGAAAACGGAACAAAAAATAAGTCAGCACTGTTAAAGGAATCCCTGAAAGAGGGGTTCTCTAATCCCGCTATGGATTATTTGGACGAGGAGGATATCCGCGTAACTGATGAGGTGTTTGATACTCCCACGTCTGAAAATCCTTTTAGTAATGTTCTCGTCACGGATTATGATTATAATCCTAATAAAAAACCTGCCCCTCCCGCATTTAACAAAAACGTCAATGAACAAATTTTAGAAGATGCAAAACAATTGGTGGTTAACTCCAATCCAGGACAGCCCGATATTGCGGATAAGTTATTTAAGGATTTAGGAGAACAATATGTTTTTGAACAATCTTTGCGCCCATTTCATTCTAATCCTAGCACAACTATCCCCAATGACCAACAAGCATTCACCGACTTTTGTTATGGAGGCATGGTTTCTTGCAAAGAAGGCAATCCTTTCGCTTGTGCAAAGAATTTAACACGTCATACTAATTATTAAGTTCATAAATAAAAATGAAAATTCCTTTATTTATGAAAATTCATTCTCTTGGTATAATATATTAATAGATGTCATCTGTGAATTCCTATTTGTTCCATAATACTAGTCGTATTGGTTCTGATATGACCGACCAAACACAAAAAAATGTTCATAATACACGCTTTGCTAACCATACTCTATCCAATTATTTTAGCAAGGACACTACCAACCAGCACGTTCACTTCGCCGTTCAACAGCCTACCATGAACTTCAGTGGCGTTTCTCATGGAATTGGGTTGACTGGTTCTATTGTAGACCACGAATCCAAGCTCATGATTAATGACGTGAATGTCACCCCTGCCGAGAAAGTCCAACTGTTTCCTCGCACCTTTGCTACGGTTCCTTATCTTGGACGCGGCAGCGTAGACCCCCAGATGGAATCTCAACTCATGCAAGGCGAGTTTGTTACCGACAAGAAGAGTGCTTCCACCATCATGGATAAGTCTTTCACCGAGTATTCTCTTCCTATTATCACAGACGATATGGAGAGCCACGTGAAAGATGCGACAGAGAATGTAGAGGAGGCCGCATTGGAAGGCTGGGTGCGTGGAGGCGCGAACACTCGCCAATACACGAATGATGACCTCAAGGTTCATCTGGCTCGCCCCAGTCACATGATGTAAACTCATACATCCCTACAAAATAAATAATATCAATAATTACTTATTTTGTAATTCTCCATTCGGGAATGCGCGACGACGAAGACAAGATAGGGGTCTGCTTTGTTTTGCTTTTGCTATGCTTCTGGTATAAGAGTTTACTTATTTGTTCAAACAATTTCAATATTGGGACATCATATTGATGGCTTTCAAGTATGTATAGAAACATATTTGTAAACACGCCATAAGACTCTTTTAATTGCTTGTTATACACCTCCCAGCTTGTTTGTGTATCTAAGCTACTACTCAATGCGTATATATGCGTATTCTTCATATTTACCTCTCTCACTTTCTCAATATTCAATTCATTCGGTTCTTGGTAAACAAATGTCCACGGTAAGTCGCCTATAGTTCCGCTGTGACAACTATCAAATAACAATAGTGTTTTACAACTCGTATCTTGTAACCATATGTGAATGTCGTCGTCGCTTATGTATCCATTCTCAATGTAATCTGATGGTAAAATAACACTGTCCTTTCCATATTTTTCATCTCCATTTGTATCCATCACCGAATTTCCGTGCCCACTGTAATATAGCAACAACTCATCCTCGGTTCTCAATTGTAGACTTTTTAAATTCTCTATCGTATCTAGTATACTTTGTTTGGTCACGCGGTCTTCGTATTCGTCTGTTAACAGATATACATCCTCTTCCGATAACCCTAAGTTGCGTATCACCATATTACGTATGCGATGTGCGTCATAAATACAACCTGATAATTGGGTCTTTTTATCACGATAGGTGTAATTAATTCCTATTATCAGTGCTACCTTTACCATACCGTTCTGTATATTATATTGACCCGTTATTTTATTTTATCAAAAATAAACGATACAAATTTATAAGACCACTATATATAATGGATTCACCAGACAAAGAAGATACACAAGGTCACGAGAACATATACAAATTATGTAAACTACACCGTGGCGGTTCTATCTCACATGCGATTGTTTTCCGCGGAAACAGTGGTATCAATGAAGCAGACAACTTGTTTAATGATTTAGAAATAACCAATATGAAATTAAACAATACCAAAATAGAGTATTCAGAGCAAACCATTCACAAAGACGATTCCATCCATACTATTAAACACAAATTAGTGAAAGAATTAGATGAGAACACGCATGCATACGAGAACATATACCTATATGCGAAGGCATCTCAACATATCAACTTATGGAATGTATATCAGACTGTCACTGCTAACGAAACATATCCTCTTACACAAACCATATTAGGACAATTATTAATACACTTGAATGCGTCAGACGACATCGTTCGTTCTATTTCTGTCAAGCCATTGTATTCGTATCAGGATTTACTACAATATTTTAAAAAGAATGAAATTGAGATGGATATATTCATTCCAATTGGACAAAAGTTCGCCTCCGCTTATGATTATTTGTTTTCAAGCAATCCGCATAACCTCTCGGCATATTCGCCTGAATACACACAAAATTCAGCAAATCCTTTATACTTATACGAACATTCACTGTTGTTTACCTATGGAGAAATCAAAAACAATGAGATTTATTATGCTGAATTGGAGGACATGGTAGACAATGCGAATGATATCAATCTCACCGAAGAAGCTATGATCAAAAATTATTTCCCCCTACTCATGAAACTACAAATTACATCCAGTAGTTTATTTGAAGAGCAAAAGCTATCGCTTATTGAAACATACAAAAAGAAGACCTTTGCGGCGAATGAACAATCATTACGCATTCACGAAGCATTTTATTCAATTTATGATAAGAAGACAGAAGACCTACAGTATATTTCAAAGGGGCTCCGCGAGTTTGATATGGTGATTCACCCCATCAACACTAGTCATCTTCCATTGGATATTGTATTTAAAAATATTCATGCAAGCAAAGAAATACCCTTTATCAAATATAACCCAGGGGCTCGTCGTGAGAATCTATATCGAATTTATTCTGAGCGCATTGCTACAAACGGTAGCAAAATTCCTTATTTGAAAGAACCATCCGTCCACAACTTGTCCAAAGAAATCGGAAAGTCAAAAACAATCGCGTTTTATATTCATACCGATAACAACGATTATTCGTCCATTATCATAGAGTTACATAAGAATGGTAACATGACCATGAAAGGAGAAATGACCAATGTTGTATCAGTAGACACATTCAACACCTTCATCACTTCGCTCACCAACCATGTAATTATCAACTTGAACACATTTTTAGAGCAAATTGGGTATAAAATGAAGACTATCAAAAACGTCTATGATACCCGGGTTGAATTTACAAATATTGATATTACATGTGAATTTGATATTAAAAAAGAATTATCTTTGAAAAAGTCACCTTATGTAAATTGCATTACCAAGATTTTTGACATTGTAGATGGTGACATAAAAAAAGGGTATCTTCTGAATTATAAGAAGGTCAATAATTATCGTAAGATGGATGCGATTGAAGCAATGATCACAAATGTATACAACAAAACAAATAGCGACAAGGAAGTGATTGACGCACTGAAATTAAATCATGACCTAGAGCAAGACGAAGCAGTTCAAGCTTTCACCACATATCTGAACAATTTCACCCAAATAAACGGCGAATTCGTTAATAAAACTACTCAAATCGTTGAAAACCCAGGGTTCCAAATGTCGCTCAGACCGTCTATTTTTGAGAACAAATTCACCATTACCGTGACGGGAATAACAAACACACATTACATTGAACCTATTTTTGTATACATAGACACATTGTTGCGTATTACTCAACAACCGAATACAACCGAGTTTGATTTAGACCATTTTGAAACATTATGCGCAAAACAAAAGAAGAAAGATGAGCTTCCAAAAGAAAATTTGGTCATTACAGTGGAGCCCATTATCAAACCCATTACATTTCAACCAGAACAGGAAGAAGACGACGATGACGAAGGATTTTTTTATGCAAGCGAAGAAGATGATGATGATGATGATGATGAAGAAGACGAAGAACAAACCGGAGGAGCAAAGCAAAAAAAATTAACCCTTGATGCGAAGACCAGTGAGAGGGCAAACAAACTGTTCTTTGATAAAAAGAAGCGTCTGGAACCGAGCTTGTTCTTAACCAAAGCGCAAGGTAAATACAAAAACTATTCTCGCGTATGTCCCGTCAACATCAATCTACAGCCTATTATTTTGACTGACGCAGAGAAACAAAAATTAGACAGAGAAAACCGAAACGCATACAAATACGCAATTCGTTATGGAACAAACCCCGATAAGAAATATTGGTATATTTGTCCCCGCTACTGGTGTATGAAAACAAATGAAGCACTCTCTGAAGAACAAGTGAAAGCCGGTGTATGTAAAGATAATATTCACGAATTTACCGACAATAGATATCACAAGGACAAGAATCAAGACTATAAATGGCACAATCCCGGATTTAAATCAAAAGACTCTCACCCCAATAGTTGTCTGCCGTGTTGTTATGGAAAAGACTGGAACTCCTCGCAATTGAAAAACCGCAGAAAGGAATGTGGCATCACAAAAGAAGATATTTCACTTCCAGAAGGAGAAGAACTTGACGACGATATTGACGATGATAGTGCAGCCAGAAAAGAGGATGACGATGAAGATGATAACCTAGCATTACCGAACTTAATGTATGTAGTTGGTCCCGATAAATATCCTTTGACCCAAAGCCGTTCTGGGTTTTTACCGAAGACAATTCAAAATCTGTTAAATATTGATTATGCTGATATTATCACTTCAAATAACGCCGCACTCATCAAGCCAAATACGTCTGTTATTTTACGAGCAGGTGTTGAACAAACTCAACATCAGTCCTTTTTGGGGTGTATAGCTGACTTATATTCTTCCTATCACAATTTGATTTATAGGGTTGCGTCTACTAGCGAGATGCAAACCATACTCGCAAAATCAATAGAGATTGATGATTTTATCAAATACCAAAATGGTTCGCTGTCTACCATGTTTATGCCAAAAACACAAGTGAAGACAGACATCTATAAACAATACGAAAACAGCGACTTCTATAAGGAATTGGATATGACAAACAAAACACAGGAGAATTTCTTCAAAGACACTGTTTCGTCGTTTGAAAACTTCAAAACCTTTTTAACGGATAAGGATGCATGGATTGACCATACTTATATGTGGGATATCGTAACCACCCCCAACCCAAAGCTTTTTAAAGATGGACTGAATCTGGTCATCATCCAAATCACCGACAACGATATTACAGACAATGTTGAATTCATCTGTCCTACCAATTCCTATACAAATACGTTTTATGACCCATCCAGAGAGACCGTATTATTAGTCAAACAAGACGATTTCTACGAACCGGTCTATATATTCAGAACCGATTCCAGAGGGCAACCATTGGTTCACACAAAACCCTTTTTAAGCGACGCAAACATGACTTCTCAATTCGCAGACATATTGCGTATACTGCAACATGACTTGAACAACAAATGCAAGCCATTGTCCAGTATGCCAAAAACATATCATTTCAAGGAGAATATACCAGCTGGAAAGGTGGTTGATTTCATAAATGATTTCCAATATCAAATTGTTAAACAAGTATCTAACTACAAGAACAAGATTATCGGACTATTGGTAAAACAATACCCTGAACACGACCAAGAATTTTTTATTCCCACTTTGCCATCAACACGTGTCAGCAAGATTCCCGTTGTATATATGGACCAATTGTCCTGGGCTCCGTATGAATCCACCAAGAACTTCTTAACCCAACTTGCTAGCGAATCCAATGGCGCAATATTATCTAAACCCATTATGCGCGTAGAAGAAGACGAGATGATTGTAGGTATTCTTACTGAAACCAACCAGTTTGTTCAAATTATCCCTCCGGTAGCAAATACAATTGAAGACGAATTAAAACCATACCAGGCGATGAACTATAGTAATTCCGAATATTCTAATGCGGACGTAACACTCACCACCTCCAAAACAGAGGATAACCGGCGACTACAAACCATTAAACACATTTCTCTAGAAAATAAATTCTACATTGCGTTCCGCACAACTGTTCGCATATTACTGAATGACCATGAACATTTTGAATTGAAGAAGAAACTGGTTGGAATATTGAACTCCCCCAACATATTTTACCAATTGAAGCTGAAGAAAGTCATCATTTTATTGCGCGTGCTCTTGAAAAAACGGGTTGCGTTTGGAACCATTAGTCAAAAAATATTAGATAACATGAACGAAGTGTATACATGTATGAATAAATGTGACGACAAGACGTATTGTCTAAGCAAAGATAACGAATGCTCTCTCATTGTTCCCAAAACGAATCTGGTAAACCAAGTAGACAATCAAATCATGTATTACGGTCGTCTGGCAGATGAATTAATACGATTTAAACGCATTCGGCTGTTTCTGTTAGAAAGCAACAAGTATTTAAATTATACTGATACAGATTATAAAATCAATGAAAACGAAGCACTCTTGTTACAAAGCAGAATGGACGCTGAAAACCTGAACAAACTTACCCCCTTCCAAACAAACGAATATTTACACAATATTGACTATGAAAATGCCGAACCAAGCGTCGTAGAACTCACATATTCTAACCTGGTCACATTGAAGCAACGCAAACAAGCATGTATAGACAAAATTATCAAGCTCACTGGACCCGCTAGTAGTTTCTGGAAGTCGGTTTTCCCAAAAGAAACGCAGGAGATCGTATACAAATCTGAACCTGATTGTGGCTACGTTCTCATGTATGATCTGTTCCTTCGGTTCCGCAGAAATATTCCGAGCACATACTCATTGAAAAAGCGTCTGGTGGAACAATACACACCGCTCCTCAGCAAACATGGCGTCAAAATACTGGACATATTGGCAAAACAGAACCAAAAACACGATGCGATACAACAGGTGATGAACAACCAAGTATCCTTGGAAACACTCATCATGAGCGACCAATATTATTTGACTGATTTGGACGTCTGGGTGTTGTGCGATTTTTACAAGTTGCCAGTATTGCTGGTTTCAGATACGAATCTGGAAAGTCTTGGATTGAATGTGCCTTGGTTAGTATTAGGAGGAAACAAAAACGCCGATGTATATTACTGCGTGCGAAGCCCACCGCTGGATAATGTTCCCGTATATCAATTGATTAATTTTGGATTAAGTCTTGGCAAAATTGACGATTTTAGCGAACTGCTTGATGACCCAGCATATGCCGGGCACGCATTGAGCTTGGATTCATTTCTTGAAACGTATAGTGTCGCATAAATGAATTAAAACTCTTCATTCATATAATATATCTTATCATATGAATTCCGCAAAATTGAACATGCCGACTGAATACAATCAAAATATACACATGATGGAACACACGCAAACAAAAGGTCTGAAACGTAATACCATAGACAAGTTTTATACAAAACCTGAAATCGTAGACGATTGTTTGAAATGGGTGAAAAAGAGTTTTCGTATCAAATCATCCGAATTAATCATTGAACCTAGCGCTGGCAATGGGTCGTTTATACAAGGTATTAAAAAGTTGGGGACCAAGAATTCTTCTCCCACGTGTCTATTTTACGATTTAGAACCAGAGAATTCGGAAATTGAGAAACAAGACTATTTGTTATTTGAATACAAACCGCTTCTAGATGCGCATTCACGAATCCATATAGTGGGGAACCCACCATTTGGTCGCCAATCATCATTAGCAATCAAGTTTATCAAGAAATCGTGCGAATTCGCAGACACCGTTTCTTTCATATTACCAAAAAGCTTCAAAAAAGAGAGCATGCATAAAGCGTTTCCGTTGAATTTTCACTTAGTAAAAGAGTTGGATTTACCCGAAAAGGCATTCTTATTGAATGACAAAGACCACAAGGTTCCTTGTGTATTCCAAATATGGAAAAAACAAAAAACCTTTCGTAAAGTAAAAGACAAATGTGCCCCTACGCATTTTCAATTTGTGAAGAAGGAAGATACCCCTGATGTATCTTTTCGTCGTGTTGGAGGAACCGCGGGGAAGGTGGATACCAATGTGGAAGACAAAAGCATACAGTCACATTATTTTATTAAGTTCAACGATAACATTGTTTGTGATGATGGGTTGGTAACGAAACTCAATCAAATAGAATATGCGAGCCGGTTACATACAGTGGGTCCGCGGTCTATATCCAAACCAGAGCTTATTGCCGAATTTAACAAGGTAGTGTAGAATCCTATTCATCTACAAAAATAAAAAGAATATTTTTATTTTTATTCTTATCTTTATAGTAGAGATAAACGTTATGTCTCGTCTGCAAATAGGGATTCTCTTTTCCGAAATGGAATAGAACATTTTGGGTAAGTAGCCATAAGCTCACTTCCATTTATGAAACGGACCCGAATTCTTGGAAAATCAACAATATCGCAGCAAATATATATCAACTCACCCGCATGCTGGTGCGCAATTTCTTTATTAAACTGTCTACCGGCACCGATTTGATTGGACGGCATGAATTTCAATCCACCCTTTGTAAAATTCTTGGCATCGTATTTATTACCCAATTCGTCTACATGGTCATGGTCTCGGTTTCCCAATACACGGGTTAATGGGAACTTCAATGTCAACCACTCTTCCAGCATAAACGACGCATTACGACCATCTTTGAAGATAGCATACAACGCATCTGTAGACAACTCTCCAAAACGAACCTGTCCGGCCAGGTCAAACAAATATGTGCGATTTACCACGATTGAATTCATCTGTATCTTTATCTTTATATTTACATCTCCTCTTCACTTATGCATGCATTCAATTTTACATGAAACCAAATAATAACCAATATACAAATTGGTTACTATTTACAATAAATAGTTTCCGAACTGCTGGATTCGAACCAGCGACCGCCCGATATTTGTTTTAACCACTACAGTCAGGTGCTCTACCCCTGAGCTAAGTTCGGTTGGAAACCATTCCCTCTGGCTTCACAGAGTATATACACACACATTCTTTAATATGTTTACCAATAAAAAATATATGTATGTATTTTTTATTTTAATTAAGTGTTGACCTTAAAATCCAATATCGTAGTTGTCGTCATCGCATATATCTCCTTGCTCCTTCTTAATCGCACCAATATTGTTATTTATTTCAATCGCACTCTTCTTACAAGTATCCTTGGACTTGTCCATTTCAAGAGCTTTGTCCACCTCGTCACAGTCAATGGTGTTCTCCACTTCCTCGTCATCCATTTCCTTCAGCTTGTTCATATCCAATACCACCTGGAAAGAACCTGTTCCAAATGAACCGTATTGTCCCATCATCACGCTAGCAGACACTCCGCGCATGTGGTCCAACTCAGCATGACGAGACGCACTCATTAATACTTCTGTATGAACCTCAAAGGTTGACTTAGAGATGGGCCCGATCTTATCACTCAAAATACCTGACCTGAAAATAGACACCATGTCCTTGTTACAGGTCATTCTATCACACAATAGACTCAAGTGGTGATAATTAATATATACGCCACTGAATTCCATCACCTCTACCAATTCATTATGGATGACCTCGCGGGCAGCCTCAATGCCCAATACATCGTATACTTCCTTAATGTCGTTACTGACCGTTCTATACTTATCAATGAAGTCTTGGGACAACGCTTCCAATAAGTTTGTTCCCGTAGTATCTAGAATCCACACATCGTTCTGAACATATTTATCTTCGTCTTTTGTCACCATACTCTGTAGCTTACGCGGTAAGACATTGGTAATGCGATTGATACCACGCAACACGATGTTATTCAATAATGTCTCCTGGAAATTCTGTAGGAAATAAATATGGTCCGACTGGTCTAGCGAATCCAGAATTCCCTTCTTCTTTGACTTCAGCAACGAATTGTTGCAACGAATACGGAATACCAAATTATCCGCATTGTAATCGGAATACACACACGAAATCTCCTCTCCATATTCGCTATTGTTAATCGCGAAATATACATCATCCGTTGTGATGTTCTTATCCAACATCGTCTCGGCATTCAGTTCCATACGAATAATCCACTTGGAGCGGGAGTGCTCGGTCTTTACATTGTCATCTCCAGCACAATCTTCCACCAGTCTCTGGAACTCGTAATATTGCTCCATCAAGGTCCTATCTCCCAGAATATTGGTTGCTTCGTCATTTGGGTCAAAGCAAATCTGGACACTCTTTACTAGGTCTACCAATTTCGTATGCTCCAACATCTTAGAATACACATTCGCCTTATCTTGGTCCTTCTCATCAATGTCCTTCAAATAAACGGTGAGGGAAGGATTCTTCGGGTTCTTCGTCAGACGCAAGATTTCCTCAATACGAGGCACGCCACGGGTCACATTTGACTTAGAAGATACACCCGATAAGTGGAACGTATTCAACGTTAACTGGGTGGTCGGCTCACCGATAGATTGACCCGCAATCACACCCACCATTTCTCCAGGATGGACAATTGCCTCTTTGTATCGCAATACAATTGTCTGGAGCAAATTAGTCAGTGCTTCCTTGTGAAAGCGCTTCTGAATCAACAAACTCTTAGGGGTCAAGTAGAAGAAGAATAGAATCTCAAATAATGGGTTTGGCTTGCTGTAGTGAATTTTATTAAGTTTCTGGAAAGTTGCTTCAATCATCTGAAACGCCTCCAGTGGGGTAATATCAATAATTGAATTAGCAGTCAAATTAAACTGACCTTGAATATTGGTAATTGTATGCTGAAACGCAACGGGCAATTTCACTCCATTTTCATTTTTATACTTGAATACGCTTCCAATCACCTTGTCGCGGGCGTCAATCATCTTCTCAATATACTCCTTACATTTGACTTTGGTTTCTGTCTTCTGCTTACGCATACGCTTTGTCGCAGCAGGATTATATACATGAATTGTCTGCGTCTTCTCGTCATTGATTCCGATAATGTCGTAATGAGCATATACATCCTCTAGGTTCATTCCCACCAAAGGAATGAACTGATTCTCGGTCTTCGTGGAATCAAATCCATCTTCTCCGTACTCAAACTGAATAATCTTTCCCATATTATTACGAACAGTCGTATCATATTCAACCTTCAAGTCCTCCAGACCCTTAATCAGCCTTCTCTGAATATAACCAGTCTGCGAAGTCTTCACCGCAGTATCAATCAAACCAATACGACCACCCATCGCATGAAAGAATAGTTCGGGAGCAGTCAATCCAGAAATATAGGAGTTCTCAATGAACCCGCGAGCACCAGGACTATCATCAAATTTACTGTAATGTGGAAGCGTGCGCTCTTCAAATCCATAAGGAACTCGCTTGCCATCAATGTTGGTCTGACCCAGACAAGAAATCATCTGAGAAATGTTGATAAGCGTGCCCTTGGAACCCGAGTTTACAATCATCAAGAAACGATTGGATTTACTCAACGACTTACGACCGATCTTGCCTGCCTTGTTCGTCGCCTCGTTCAAAATGTTATTCACCTCTGTCTCAAATTCAACCTGATTACTCTTCGCAGTATTATTTTCAAATGTGCCTAGTTGGACGCGTTCAATCAATGACTGAACCTCCTTCTTTTGCATGGTAATTGCCTCAATAATGCTATCTTGGGTCATCTTATTCGCAATCAAATCGCTGATACCCACACTGAACGAACTGGACTTCATATACTCAGTCACCACATTCTGAATGTTATCAATAAAGTTAGACGCATGCATATTTCCAAAGTCATTGAAGACTCGGTGAATGATACCTTTGGAACTCGCACCAAGAACCGACTTATCAATCTGGCCACGGATATACTTACCATTCTTCACTTCAAATATATTGTTGGAAGTTTCGGGATCCTCCTCTTCCTCAAACAGTTTGGTCTTGAACTTCAGGGTCACCTTGGACATAATCTGCGAAAGCACATCAAAGCTAGATATTTTATTGTTTTTAATTGCTGATTTTAATTCATCTATGTTTACTTCTGGGAACATCATTAACAAGTTCATTGCTTCACGAGGGGTGAAACTAATGTTGGGTCGGGTCATTCTGTAACTTCCCAACAAAGAGTCCTGGAAAATTCCCACGATTGGTGAATTTCCAGCAGGACTGATTATTTGATAAGGAATTGCCGCCAAGTGCTTCAACTCCGTCTCTGCCATCACATTCTGAGGCATGTGCATATTCATTTCGTCTCCCGACGAATCCCCAAGGTTTCCCAAGGGGCCGGACTGTATCTTAAGCAAACTCAAGTTGATTAGACTATCATTGTTCACCCATACCCGTTCAGTCTCTGAGCGCCTGTCATATCCTATCCTAACGGACTTAGACAGTTACGCTGCGGATTGTCCAATCCCACGACATTATTACCATTGGCTTCGGCTATTAACCGAGTTCCCTCATTATGTTTCCATTATGAGGTGGTAGTCGTGGGCTCTAAGGAGTTTCCCGCATCAAGGTATGTTGCCATTTGTTCTTTTCTAGATTTTATTTTGTATTTTTATTTTGTTTTTTCTAAAGAACATTTGACTAGGGGGTAGCAACCTTTTCAGTCCCCCTGTTTCCGACAGAGACTATTATCTGCGACATACGCGCAGAGAAACAAATCGTTTATCGAAGTCAGCATTATAAGGCTTTGTGCAGCCAACATTCATGCGAAATGTATCACCTTTCTTCATCACCTTCACGATGTGGCACATCATAGACATTCTGTGAAGACTCGGTTGTCTGTTGAACAACACAGCATCTCCGTCCATCATATGCCGGTGAACGGTGTCTCCATTCTCTAACCGAATGGATAGTCTATCTACATAACGCAAATAGGTGTTCTCTCCGTTCTTCTTCTCCAAAATTTTCGCACCAGGATATGTATCCGGACCATTCTGAACAAGCTTCATCAAGAAGTCGCGATTCTTATCATTCACCTTGATTGGTTTGGTGATGTTCTTCGCAATCTTCATTGGGACGCCCAATTGGCGAATAGACAAGTTCGGATCGCCCGTGATAACAGAACGAGCGCTGAAATCTACACGCTTACCCATCAAATTGCCTCTGATACGGCCATTCTTACTATTCAAACGACCCATAATACAATTGAAAGGTCTTCCTGAACGCTGGGCCAGTGGCTCAGCGCCCTTCGCCTTGTTATTCACAATCATCGCAATGTAGTATTGTAAGAACTCTTGGACGCGCTCAATCATATTGGAAGCAACATTGTTCGCAATCTTATCGCGCAAGTCGTTGTTATACTTGATGATGTTGTGATAAATGTGGGTCAGGTCGTCCTCGCTTCTCTGCTGGGCATCGTGCTTTACGGAAGGACGCACCGCAGGAGGCGCAACTGCCAAAACTTCGCATATCATCCACTCGGGGCGAGACCATACTGGACTGAATCCCATAAACGACACATCGTCGTCGGATATTCTCTTAAAGATTTTCAAAGCAATTTCAGGAGAAATTTTTATTTTTTTATCTTCACCGGCCTCTCCCATCTTTTCCCAAATGGCCCAGATGTTTGCCATTCCTTCTTGTTTAATTTTTGTCATATGTTTGTGCCCACAGCCATCGTCACTTGATTCGCCGCAATTTTTTATCTTTGATGCCTCGCGATATACATAACTCCAACGCTCGTCGGGACTCATATTTAACACATGTTTATGTAAATCTTTGTTCAATAATAGTCTACTGCATTTGAAACATACACATTTCATAATTTTCATAATCTCTTTCAGATGTTGAATATGAAACACTGGACGAGCCAATTCAATATGGCCAAAATAACCTGGCGTATCAATATACGTATACCCGTCTGTGCGACAAATTAAACCTGGTTCTAATACTCCCATACGAACATCAAATAGACCACCCGCTACGGGCTTTCCATTCATGTAGGTCTCCTTGGATGTGACTTCTACCACAGAAGCCTTTCTAATCTCATCCGGAGATAACATACTAAATTGTACGCCTACGATCTTCGATACGGGAATATTATCTTTCATTGTTGATGTTTTTAATGACATGAATATTCTCCTATATTATAATCATCATATTTTTTATATGATAATTCAATTTTATAACTTTCGCATATACACAGTGTATTGGAAATTATATTTACTTAGAAAATTGAAATAAATCTCATCTTCTCTTCTATATACACAGATACCTTGATTATGACACGTAAAACTACCATGGAGACTCGCAACATCGCAAAGAACGCCGACAAGAAGCACAGTAAAAGGAGAACAAAGGACGACTCTGATTCTGAGAGTAGCGAAGAAGAAATTCTGGATACCGAAGACGACGAGGAAGAATATGATTCCGATGATTACGAGACAATTGACGATGATGATTCCGAAGAAGAGGACAGCGACGATGAGTCGTTTGTTCCTACTAAAAGAAATAAAAAATCACGCAGAGACGATACTGATGAAGACGAAGACACTGACGACGACGAAGACGAAGAACTTTCTCGCGAGGAGTTTCAGAAGCTCCTTGTAGATATGTTTCCGTCCAAGTATATGAAAGAAAAGTCTGAATCAACCAGCAAATACGCAAATTCCAAGAAAAACAAAAAAGACAAAAAACACAGTAAAAATAAGCCCGAGAAGAAGGACAAGAAACATAAGAAAAATAAGAGAAAGGTAGTAGAGAGCAGTAATGAAGAGGAGAGTGAAGAATACGAAGAAGGCGATGAGGAAAGTGATGAAGAAGGTGTATTCAATATTCTCCTTTCGCTTGATGGTGTCGGTAGCAAGGATACCGAAGAATACTACGAAGACGACGATAATGACGATTGCGATAGTGAAGATGAGGAACAGTTTATGAAAGAGAACTATACTCGCGTAGACTCATCAAACCAGAAAGATGGCGACGACGACGCATCTAAACCAAAGAAACAGAGTAAAAGACGTAAGGCGCAAAAGAAAGAGGTGGATGAGGATGATGAGATTGAGATTAACAACGACGCAGAAAAAGAGTATCTTGAACTAGTTGAAACCAAGAAAATGCTTACCAAGCAGCTTTCGTCTAACCCTAAAAACAAGGTCTACAAGCGAGCACTCAAAGACTGCAACGCAAATATCAAGACTCTCGTTAAACAAGCTCGTAACCAAAATGCGAAAACTTATCACAAACTAATCCATGCCGACAAGAAGAAAACGAACGAAATCGATTATTTCAAAAAGAAGTTGTCTAATAAACAACAGATTCAAGTGATGAGTGAATTGAATGAAATTAATAAGCACACGAATATTACCAAACCGTATCGTTTGCGGCTACTTGATTCAGGTATGCCTGCCTCATTCAAGGCAATCGCTCTTCAGAAACTGAATATGCTGAAGAATATGGACCCCGGAGACAATGAATATTTCAAGATTAAAAATTGGGTGGATACATTCATGAAAATCCCTTTTGGTGTTCATCGGGCATTGGATGTAAACATTAATCAAGGCGTAGATGCGTGCCATGACTTTATGCAGAACGCATATGAAACATTGAATAAGTGTGTGTTTGGGCTGAATGATGCCAAAATGCAAATTATGCAAATGGCTGGTCAGTGGATTTCTAATCCATCGGCGATGGGAACTGCCATTGCCATCAAGGGGCCCATGGGCACAGGTAAGACAACCCTCGTAAAAGAGGGTATTAGTAAGATTCTGGGCCGCGAGTTCACGTTTATTGCGCTAGGTGGAACCGGAGACAGCAGTTTCCTGGAGGGCCATTCGTATACCTATGAGGGCAGTTCTTGGGGCAAGATCGTTCAAATCCTCATTGATAGCAAGTGTATGAACCCCGTTATCTATTTTGACGAGTTGGACAAGGTAAGTGATACACCCAAGGGTGAGGAAATTATTGGTATTCTTACACATCTCACTGATACCTCGCAGAATAGCGAGTTCCACGACAAATACTTCTCTGATGTTAACTTTGACCTCAGTAAATGTCTATTCATATTCAGTTACAATGACGAGAGCAAGGTAAGCCCCATTCTAAGAGACAGAATGTATTGTATCCAAACCAAGGGGTATGAGCAGAAAGAGAAGATTACCATTGCGCGTGATTATTTGCTTCCCAGCATTCGCGAGCAAATTAACTTCAAGGAGGAAGATATCATCATTCCAGATGATACACTGGGATATATTATCTCCAATTCAGCGTTGACAAAGAGTGAGTCGGGGGTCCGCAATTTGAAGCGCTGTCTTGAAATCATTCACACCAAGTTGAATCTGTTCCGATTGATGAAGCCTGGTCAGAAACTATTTGATGAAGATATTGAATTGGAGGTCGCTTTCCCATTCACGGTCACTACAAGCGATGTTGATATTCTTATCAAGAACAAAGAGTCGCAGAACCAGAGTATGCTTGCAATGTATGTCTAACATAAAATAATAAAAATACAAAAAATAAACATTATATTCTCTCTGTAATTATATAAACATTTTTTATGTGTATATAATAACCTTTTACATATGGAAACACAATACGACATTGAAATCATGACACAAGTTACCGGAATGTTACAGTCATTGCCACGGGAAGGACGCAGTCGCGATTATACTAAAATATTGGAATTAGTGGATGCTTATCTATTGAAACATTGTAAGCACGTTTTTGTTACTGATTATATTGAGGTGGACGCCGAACGAGGACAAAACATACAATACTGTGAAAAATGTTACGTATCTTCTAATCCATAATGTGGTCTTACGCACCTATCTCACTAGGACCCGTAGATGAATTTCCGCCGCGAGTTCTCATTAACTTAATCGTTTCATCGTCAAAACATAAGGGTCCCATGGAATTACTTATTCCATATGCTGCTTCGCAGTTTACATCTCCGCGCACGGAAGATATCTTGTCTAATTTTTCACCCGCGTTGTTGATACCGTTGAATAGCTGATTAAATCCGTGAACCATCGCTACCTCTGGCGCATCCTCGTTATCTTGGATATTGTAATCCAATGGCCGGTCCATTGCTTCAAATCCTTCTATTTCCATCGCAGTATTCGCGATACTACGTTCGCTGTGGGGAGAAGTATCCACACAACTAAACAATGAACCCATTATGACCAATGTCAAAAATAGTATAATCGTGTATTGAGCAAACTTTACCAGCATGTTTATACATTTAGTTTATATTTTTTCTACTAAAATATTGTCTACATCTATATTATATGTTATCCGATAAACAGAGTATTCAGTATTTTTTATTCGGATGTATGCCAGCGCGCATAATATTGACTATTTTGCCACTGTATTTGCATAAGTCATTGTTGTTCTACTATGGGCTTGTCTTATTTACTATCGCTTCTTCCTTTCTATATTTGTATTTCGGAAACTCGCGGTTACATGCGTTTGAAGCCGGCGGTAACACATGGTGGGCTAACTTCAGATTGATACACGGACTGTTGTATATGGCAGCTGCTATTTACTCATTACAGGGTGATACACTCGCATGGTTACCATTATTTATTGATACCTTGTTCGGATTCGCGTTGTTTATACAGAAGCGTTTGTAAATTATTATAATCTTTTCTCGTAAATAAACATAAACATAACGAAATTGTTTTTATTATATAGTATGTCTACTCTAAGTGATAGTGAGCGCTTGCATTTAAAGAAACTGATTAATGATTCTGAGTGTGAGGATAATACTGAGCACATTCGTAAGGTAAAACACAGCGTTCTTATTCGCGATGATATCCGAAAACTTGATACCCTTAAGAACACCGAAGCCGCGTTGAAATCGTCTAATGCCGAAGAATTCAAGAACAAGTGTATGCTAGAAGTTCCCTTCTTATACAACAATTACACCGATCTTTTTAACAAAATGATCTGTGATGAGTTGGATTTGACCATCATGACTAAAATGCTGGTTATACTCAAGTTGATTGAGGACGATAAAGTTGACCAACATGAGGGATCCGTCATGATTGGTAAGATCTTGAAAGAGCTGTATGTGGATAGTGCCACCAAACGCATGGACAATCTGGATGCTCAATACGAATCCGATAAACCCGTTCAGCTTAGCGGTAAGAACGTTTCCTGGAAGGAATTCAAGAAGACTCGCGGCGATACTATGTAATCAAACCATATAAATATAATATGATATCCTACATCATACTCATATTATGTTTCATTTTATTGAATCAGAACACTTTACTGACGACAATGGAATCACTACCCAACCATTCGCTGTATTAAAACTCTATGTAGATAACGAAGAACTTGCTCAAAAATACAGACAGCCAGTGGATGAACATAACCAGAACATGTTATGCAATGGATATCCTGATTCGGGGTTTGACCTTTATGTTCCTAGAGAGGAGCAGTTTGTTCACCAGTTTTCTTGTAAAATGATTGATTTTAAGGTCAAAGCAGAGATGCTATATAGTAGTGATGGTTCAAAAGACCCCGCCACGTGGAAGTCGTGTGGGTATTATTTATATCCTCGGTCTAGCATTTCTAAGACACCTCTTATGTTGGCAAACCATACAGGCATCATTGATTCGGGATATCGTGGTTTTATCAAAGGCGCGTTTCGTCATCTTGGTCCCGTGTCAGAGGAAGACCCGTATCATGTGGAAAAATACACGCGCTTGTTACAAGTCTGTCATCCTACGCTTTGTCCCGTATTGGTAACTATTGTAACGAATGACTCCCATTTGTCCGGTTCTACGAGAGGCGACGGCGGATTTGGTTCTACGGGTAAATAATTTGTGGGTGGAAATCTTTTAGAATATATAAAATGGGGATTTATATATTCTCGGTGGTTATATAATGAATAAAGCCATACCTCAATCTAGTTATATTTCTATATATAAAGGAAACGAATTTCATAAAAAACGTAAAAAGCGAGTTAAACGCGTGATTGCGTTTGATTTAGATGAAACATTGGGATCCTTCTCCGAATTGTATATATTATGGTCCATATTACAAGATATGTGCGAAGACCATTATCCGGTTGATTTCAACCAGTTATTGGACCTTTATCCAGAGTTTTTACGGTATGGGATATTGCATATACTGGAGTATTTACACGAAAAAAAACAAACGGGGCAGTGTAAAAAATTATATATTTATACAAACAACCAGTGTTCTTTGAATTGGATTAATTTAATTTCAAAGTATTTTAATTATAAGCTAGACCTTAAGAATGATTTATTTGATAAAATTATTTATGCGTTCAAAATAGACAGCAAACGGGTAGAAGTTGATAGAACCACCCATTCTAAAACGTATAATGATTTTATGAAATGCACAATGATACCAAGTTCAGCTGAAATTTGTTTCATTGATAATTCATATTATTCCAAAATGAAAAACGAAAAGGTCTATTATATTCAGCCCGCCTCTTATCATCATTCGCTCCGCACTGATACAATTTTACAGCGATTTCTACAGTCTCCTCTCGCTAAACAAATTCCATCTAAAAATGGATGCGATTTATATCCGTTTTTGAAATTACAATTCAGCATATTCTCGTCTAACAATACCCCTCGCGCTAAAAATACAGCACTCAAACGACAAGAAACCGATATTTTAGTTATTCAAAAAATGATGTTTCACGTAAAAGAATTCTTCTTCGTCTCGCAAATGAAAAAATATACAAAGAAAACACAACAACGTGTGGGTAAATTTACCCGAAAAAAAAGAACGTAATTCGGTTCTGTAACTCCTGAATATATTTTATCAGGAACCTAACTGAACGTGTTGATTCACCGTTAATATGAGTTGTTCGTCAATGGACAATTTTTGGAAAATGAGACAATCGTCATATTTGATTTGTATGAATCTATGTATTGCGTTTTTACATAATACATTGATTCCCTTGTCTAGAAATTTCACTTCTACCACAATCCCTCCATTTGTTAACTTGGTCGTCCCTCTGCGCATCCATCTTATATGTTTCCCTATATGCAATTCGCCTACTTCATCCACTAGACGATAATCTTTTAACTTCTCTGTATATTGGACAATATCTATTTGCCCTTGTAAATTCTCACTTAACACTTCATGTATATTTTGCTGTATCTCTTGGATGGTTTTGTCCTGTAAATAGTCATTTTTTACATCGCTCGTCTCGTCCAGCAGTTCGTCTATGTTTATATTTGATAGACACTCGGGGTCTTGTCGCGCTTGTTCGAATATGTTCTGGATATCATTGTGATTCATTCTATACTATCGTCGGATTGGTTATTCTAGTTCGTTTGTTCTTTCTATTAGGTTTTTTACGTGGTTTTCAATTTTGTATTGCTCTATGTATCCGTAAACAGTATCTATAATGCCTGTATTCAATAACAAAATGGTCGCTGCTGAAAATATAATACGACTATCGTATTTTGTTAAATTGTGTTCCCGGAATGGATGAAAACGTATAATCAAAAACAAACACACGAAACTATGTATCAATGTTTTGAATATCATCAAATATTCTATGTTGAAAAACGCAATTCCAAATACAAACGTCGCATATAACACGTAAAATAATATACTAATCGGTTGGAAGTATTTACCGACTGTTTGGAAAATAGAATCAAACATCATTTGCATGTTATATACATAGATAGATATATAATTATCATACGCATATAGATATTATCTCTTACCCTTTATAATGGAATGGAATTGAATGACTTAGTCAATCACAGATACATCGTTGAAGAACTTATTGGTAACGGCTCATTTGGTAATGTATATAGCGCGACGTGTCAGAAAAAAAATACACAATTCGCTATTAAAACCGAAGATGTTCGGTCTCCCTACAAAATATTGAAACATGAATGTAGCATCTTGAAATATTTATACGATAATCGCTGTCGCAGTATTCCTATTATTTCTTGGTATGGCTTACATAATCGCGTTTTTTGTCTTGTTACCCCTCTGTATGACATGAATCTAAACGAGTATTTACAGACACATGATGAACTTCCTCTTCCGACTGTATACAAACTCTTTCAAAAACTCATTTCACTTGTTCAGTCTATACATGAGTTACACGTATTACATAGGGACATCAAACCCGATAATTTTATGATAAAGAACGGAGAACTCTTTTTGATTGATTTTGGATTATCTTGTTTCTGCATTGATGACCAATCAAACCATCTTGAAAATATACAGCTCACCGAAATCACTGGAAATATTAAGTATTGCAGTTATTATGTTATGTTGGGTAATCGCCCGTCAATTCGCGATGATGTCATTTCGCTAGGATACATGTTTCTGTATATTTTATATCAAGAACTTCCCTGGGACAATGTCCCACATATAGAAGATACACTCCATCCTACAAACCATATATCCAATCGCCGAACCCTGAAAATTGCTAGTTATAAGGAATATCAGTCTATTAAACTGTTTCCTATGATTGATAAAAAACTTATTATGTATTTTCAATATTCTTATAATATTTGTTACGATGAATCGCCATGTTATAATGCACTCCGGACTTTATTCACATGAACGTTTATATAAAACAATATAAAAGATAGGTGCTCTACTATTGTATATAATATAGTCTATTATGAGTTCTACTGTTGATGCTGCTACTACTGGACTGGTTGGTAAGGTGAAGTGGTTTAATAACAAGGCTGGGTATGGTTTTATTACATTGAAGGATTCTGAGGATGTCCGTGACATTTTTGTTCACTACAGTGCCATGAAGGTCACTAATTCTCAGTATAAGTATTTGGTTCAGGGAGAGTATGTTGAGTTTGACTTGGAGAAGTCTACCGACGGTCCCCATGAGGTGAAGGCCGTCAATGTCACCGGCGTGAGTGGCGGTGAGCTCATGTGCGAGACCAGACACAGCATTCGTCCTCCTCACGGCAGTAATGACGATGGTTTCACTCCTGTCAAGGCGAAACGCGCACCTCGCACCGCAAGCAAGTAAATAATCTTATAAAAAATATGTCACCTCTAATCTTGTTATAATAACAAATCACTTTGTTATTATATTCTCTTGCGTTGGCATTAGAGTTTATTTATCATCACGTCTTTGATCACATTTCGGATGATTTTGTCGCGAAACTGTTTACATTCAAAATCGCCCAGTCCGCCCAATATTGTGTTGGACAGTTTCATAAATTCTTCATTCTCGGGGGATTCATACACTGTATAATTGGGGTTCTCTTCTGTCCACTGTTTCATTGTTTTACAATTCTTATTTGCTACTCGGTCTACTAATTCCCGCAATTTATCTTTTGATTTCTCCTCTTTCTCCCATACGTTGTTGTCGCGAATATACAATGTTTCGCGTTTCAAATCCGTACAATGAAGGGGTCGTTTGTATGTATCTAATTCGCGTAATTTATTCACGAAAATGCGAGATATTCCGTTTACGTATCCTAATCTCCCGGTTTCTAGCAAATCTTCCATGTCAAGAGTCATGTTTTCCAAAAAATCTGAAATATTCATCGCGTCTTTACACTGTTCATTCAAAAAGAAATTCAAATTAAATTTATTGTTACTGTTTACGTTATTGTTGGTTACATGTTTGACGTCTTTCACTGCTTCTAATAATTGTTTTTGCAGACCTTGGTTCTCTTTCTGTTGTTCTACAAGTAACTCTTTGAATTCCTGGTTTTGTTTTATTAACTCAAATATCGCTGTGTGCGAGTCTTCTTTTTCAACCACTTCTTGTGATATATTGTTTTCAGAGCCACTATACACAGCATCTCTATGTTGATACATACATTTTTGTTTATGTTTCCATAAACTACTGCGATTATGGTATGGTTTATAACAATAATCACACTTATTCACGTCAGCAACTTTGAGCAACTTTTCCGTTTCCTTTTGTTTCCCCAAGTGTTTTGCAGTGGTCAAATGTTTCTTATAACTACTAAGCTTGCTCGTATTATAGTTACATTTTTCACAGACAAAATTTTTAGCAACTTTGAGCAACTTTTCCGTTTCCATCTGTTTCTAATATGGAAACACAAAAAAGTTGCTAAATCATTTTTTCGGAAAATACTTTTTTTCTTTATGCAGCAAAATATTTTTATTCAAAATACGATTTACTGCATTATGCTTTGAACCGAAATTGTGTGTTTTTGCAAGAAAAAACTTTTCTGAGAAAATGAAAAATGGACATTTTTAAAAATGTCCAAAAGTGAATTTCTGAAAAACTTTTTTGTTTAAAAAAAAACATGCACTTTTATATTTTGTTGATCATGACTTCTTTGATTACACTTCTTAATATTTTATCGCGGAATTGACGGGTTTCTTGTTCACCAAATCCACCTAATACTGCCTGGGTGAGTTTTATATATTCCATGTTCTCAGGTGAGTCAAATGTATTGTATTCGGGATGTTCATCCGTCCATTGTTTGATAGTCCGACAATTCTTATTGGATACTTTCTCTACGATTTCTTGGAGTTTTTCTTTGGAGTTGTGTTCTTTTGACCATTCATCGTTTTCGCGGATATACAGAGTCTCCCTTTTCATATCTGTACAATGAAGAGGTCTTTTGTAAATATCTAATTCTTGTAGTTTATTTACAAGAATACGTGAAATGCCTCCCACATAGCCTAGACGACCAGTTTCGGTCAAGTCCTCCATGTCTAATTCTATGTTTTCTATGAAATCTGACATATTTATCGCGTCTTTACACTGTTCGTTCAAGAAAAAATGTAGATTGAATTTCTGGTTATTGTTAATGGTGTTGTTGTGATTGATAGTATGTCCACTATGTTTTACCGCTTCTATCAGTTGTTTGTGAAGTTCTTGATTTTCCTCTTGTTGGTCCTGGATTTGCTTGGACTGTTCAATCATCAATTCTTTAAATTCCTGATTTTGTTTTAATAAATCCACAAATACGTTCATATCGGGCATTGTTGGCGGTTTTATGACGGATTCTTCTATCGTTTCTTGATTCACGCTTATATGTATATTTTCTTGGCTGCACTTTTGTTGATGCTTCCATAAACCCACACGAGATTTGTATTGCTTTTCGCATATATCGCACGCAAATATTTGGAGACTTTTGGAGACTTTTTTGTTAACGTTTGTTAACGATTTATGCTTTGCAGTGAGAACATGTTTGTTATATTCACTTTGTCTACTGCATCTGTAATTACATTTTTCACAATAAAATTTATAGGAGATTTTTGGAGATTTTTTTGTTAACATTTGTTAATATAATTTGTTAACACAAAAATCTCCTAAATCGTTTTTCCAAAACACAATAAAAAAAGTATGCAGCCAAATATTTTATTGAAAAACGTGATTTACTGCATTATGCTTTGAACTGAAAAAGTGTGTTTTTGCAAGAAAAAACTTTTTCCAAAAAATGAAAATTGGACATTTTTAAAAATGTCCAAAAGTGCAAATCTGAAAAACTTTTTTGTTTTGTAAAAAAACATGCACTTTGGAAAATCTTGGATATTATTATATTCAGTATATATAAATACATGAATCCGTTTATCGAGTTGTCTGACTTTATAAAAGATATTCGTATAGTAAAACCAGAGTCATTTGACAAGTTTTTAGACACATATCAAATCCGCGTAGGACAGAAAATAACTCCATTAAAACAATATATTTCTAAAAAATCCCTGAAAACGGAGAACCTTAAGCGACTATTTCAAGACATTGTCAACATTGAGGCATATTTAACTAGATTCTATACCATGTCCCTACAAATCAAAGATAAAAACGTCCGTTTCGGAGAACATTATCAGCCAATGAAGACTGTTCAGATTAACAACAACAAAGAACCACTCTTGAAGAATCTCATCCGAAATCTACATTTTAAGCATATTCTTGAAACTACTAAGTCGGGGATTGAAAATGTGCCGACATATATGGATGTATTGAAAGACATATTCCAGCATAAAATAATTGATTATAAAATACTCACACCAAGTTCTCTTCATTATATTGAAAACGGTAGGTTTGGTAGTGTATTGTCATCCTACTATTTTAGAGCTTCCATTCTTAATCCTTATGTTATTTATTCCCTGAATGAGAACTTGCTGAAAGGTACCAAAATATTCACCCCAACATTGGGATGGAGTTCTTATGCATATGGATTCTTGGAGTCGGCTATGGTCAAGGAATACGTGGGAACGGATGTGATTCCCGATGTATGTAAGAAAACAGACCAACTTATCTCAACTATGTATCCATCCATCAAAAAAGACATTTATTGTAAACCATCCGAGGACCTCGCAAAAAATAAACGATTCATGAAGAAATACGAGAACCATTTTGACGTGGTGTTTTTCAGCCCTCCTTACTACAAACTAGAATTATACGAGGGTAAAAATCAAAGCACTAACAAATACAAAACCTACCAAGATTGGCTAGAAAAATACTGGGAGGCTACTATCCAGTTGTGTAAAAAAGTGCTCACGAAAAACGGAAAACTGTGTTATATTCTATCTGGATACGGATCATCCAATACCCGAGAACAATACGACTTACTCAAAGACATGAACAATGTTACGTCCAAATATTTCCATCAAATACACGATTTACCTATGTACAACAAAAATGTTCATGTGACCGCCCATAAAGAGCCGAGCGAAAGAATCATCGTGTTCTCATCATAATTACGTGTGTGATATGTAATTATTATGAATTTATTTTATTTATGCGACTTCTTTTAAAATTTCTTCGGGATATCCCAGGTCTTTCAGCACACGAATGCCGCCTTTTAGTGTAGAAATACCTTTTTTTAATTTATAGGTGTAATTGAATTCACCTGTGTTCTCAACACCTACTTCCATCTTATAGTTTTTAATACTTGTATGTTCCTTGAAGAACTTACATATCTTAAAATAATGAGTAGTTAATATAAAATCAACGTTAGAGAACCTAGACAAATAGTTAATGAATGCCTTTCCGGCCTGAGATGCCTCCTCTGGGTTGGTTCCCGAATACAATTCATCAAAAATACAGAAATGACGAGAACCTTCGTTATCTTGTATGTGGTCAATAATATCCTTACACCGCCTAGATTCCGCTTGGAAGAGACTGTCCCTCTGTGAGGTATCTGGAATATTAAGGTAGGAATGAATATACTCATAGGGATGTATGGTCGCAGATTGATAAAATCCACATCCAAATTGTTGAGAAAATATAATGTTTAACGTGGTCGTCTTTAATATAGTCGTCTTTCCCGCCTTGTTAGGGGCCGAAATAATCATATTGTTAGATAAATCACATGTATTCTTTACTACCTCCTCCTTCAAGAGTGGCGGGTAATACTGCTTTTGGATGTGTGTGTTCTCGTTATTCGTGAAATTTGCGAACGATAGGTGGTTTTGTGTTATATTCTCATGTATTCCATGTAAATTATTCATGTATCCTTCAAATCCAAATGCGAATAACATGGTTTCTTCTAATTCCTTGTTCTCATATAGTTCATAAAAACATCTTAACATGTATCCATTGTTTGTGTAATCCTTCATAGAAGATGAGAATGTCGGAACAGATTGTAATAACTGTTTTATGTATTGTAGACGCGATGTATGTATGTTCATTGTTTCGGAAAAGGCGGAATAGGTGGGACAGTCGCCGATTACCTCTTGGAAAGATGCCATATTTTTAATGGACCGGTCCGAGAAGTTCTCTACTAACTTCAGTGCACTATTTATTTTTTGAACGTTCTTATGATATTTTATACAACTAGTGACATTTTGATATACTTGAATACCATACAAGCCAAACGTGATCAAAAGGTAGACGAAGTTCTCGGCTGAAAAGTTTGACATGGTGACAATCGCTTTCCCTATGAAATGATGCTTTGCTAATTGTGTTAATATTTCAATGTAACTAGAAAATGAAATCGGAATACCTTGTATCTTTAATAAAATGAACGGAAATACCATGAAAATGATGGGAATAATCAGACTAACCAATGGGGACATAATAGTCATCGTAGACAATACCTGTAAGAAAGGAGTAGAGTAATTCAGACTTTTAAACTGGTCCCAATCAATGTAGTTATATCTGTCCAGAAACGACGTATCTTTCTTCAACATTTTCCATACTGGTATAATATGTTCGGTCTCCTTGGATGTAGAATATCCCACCTTGTCCATATTAGTAATCACATTTTGGGTGTCTTGCAAAAAAGAGACGTCATTCGTAATTTGATTGCTCCACAGATTGAGCGTGCATTCACCAAACACGTTGGTTGGATTTAATAAGTGTTCATACATACATTTTGAATTATCGTGCGTGGAAGTCATTTCAAGATCATCTTTCACGTGAGATTGGATAGAATAAATAGAATCAGATGACAAATATTGTATTGGCAAAGAGAAACGTTGAATTTCGTCGTAAATATCATTTTTTTCGTAATCATGTATAAAACTATGCGAAGAATCAGTATGTGTAGATTCTCCAGGGAAATACTGATTCATGAATGTATGGAAACTCATATATGTTATTCGCGTATTATGTTTTACTCGGGTAAACGAATAGAAGAAAATAAATACAACGTATATAAACATTGCGTGTGTATTTAGTGTAGTGGTCAATGTTAACGCAATATATATTGGATGATTATGACAAAATTAATGCTATGGATATAGAGTATTCATTAAATGAAGACACCCATCAACAATTCAACATACTGTATAAGTTAGTGGAAGAATACATTGCTACACTTCCTCCACCCAGTCAAAATGAGTATACGCAATATGATAAGAAAAAACATCGTAAACAGTATAAGAATTATCGTAAAAGCGATAATCATTATGGAAATAACAATGGCCCATTTAAGGCCACGAAACTAGAGAAAAGAGAGGGAATAGAGCAGAAATATAGCGCATTGAGAAGCACGTTGAATAAAATAACCCTGAAAAATTACGAGAGTCTTATTACAATTATTATGGAGATAGTGAACAGTGTGGTGGGCGAAGGCGAAGATGATTCAGACGACGAAGATGCGGAAAACGTTGATAACGATAGTTACATGAGCATTGCCAATATTTTATTGGATATTGTAAAGAAGGTGGGCGCAGGACATGAAGTGTATGTGCTGGTATTTAAGGATATGATTAAATGTTATCCCAGCTTTATTACACAAATAACCGAGTTTGTGACTAAGTATAACAATAGTTTCAACGATATTGTTGACGTTGACGCAAATCAACATTATGATGCGTATTGCGATTTGGTAAAAGCGAATGACTACCGACGGTCAAATACTAAATTCGTAGTGAAATTGACAGAATACAACTTACTTGAACAAGATGAGCTATTAGGGATGATAGAGGGTCTATTTGATAAAGTATTAAATAACATTGATAAAGAGAAACATACAGTATTAATTGAAGAAGTAACCGAGAACATTTTTATATTCATGGTCAATTCGTTCTCATTTTTACATCATCTCCCACAATGGTCCAATTTAATAGAACGTTTAAATCAATGTAGTAAATTGAAAGCAAAAGAACATCAAAGTATCTCTTCACGTATTGTATTTAAATATATGGATATCCAAGATGCGCTGAAAAAATTAGAATTGAAAAGTAACTAACACGAAAACGTATTAAAATGATATATAATACTATTATATATCATATGGTCAAGTCATTCATACATCCGGACAAAATTAACTACCACGAAACAAACGAGATCGATAATGATGATATAGGACACGCATCCACTATATACGAAGTCACTCATTTTGACAAACCGATTACCATCGCGTTAGGGCGCGAGCAACATACCTATTCAAACGAAAATGTGGTATACTTTTCAATATATTTAGTATCAAATGACAAAATACACTCTCGCATAGGTATTTTGGAGGTTGATTCAAACAAAATGATTTCCATCATAGACGAGGACGGAGACATTGACGTTGAGCAAGGACACATGCTTTTATTCGTAGATCAAGCATATATATTTGAACATACTGTTTCAGAAGACATTCCTCAGGATGACCAGGAGAATACTGAAAATATGGAACAAGACGAGAAGATAGATAGTCTAACTTTTGTTGAGAGTGAGAATAACGATTGGATTGCGAATTTCATGAAGAACAACAATTATCATATAGTTGACAATGAAGGAAAAGGTGACTGTTTATTTTTAGTGGTACAAATGGCACTGGAAGGAACTGAACATGAAACAACCGTAGATGCGTTACGTAATATATTATCAGAGAACGTATCAGAGGCCATTTTTGAACAATATCAGTCAATCTATATGGGTATTCATTCGGAATTACAAAGTATTGAGAGCAACCTGAAACACATAAAGGATACCGTTCAAAAATTAAAAAAACAGTGTTCTAATACAAGCAATAAGCAAGAAAACAAATCATTAATAGATAGAATTGCCGAATTGCGCGAGAAATATACAGAACTGAATCGCGAAAAAGACTCAGTGAACGAGTTAATGGGCGAATTCCGGTTTATGCAGAACATAACAACATTAGACGACCTGAAAAAATATATCCTAACTTCTGGATATTGGGCAGACACATGGGCGATCAGCACACTAGAGAAGAAACTGAATGTAAAAATAGTGGTATTTTCGGAAGAAGCCTATAAGGCAAACGATTTGGATTCCGTATTGTTATGTGGTCAAATGAACGAACAACCCAGCAATCAGAAAAATCCGGACTATTATATACTGACATCCTACACCGGCAATCATTATACACAAGTCACCTACGATACACGCAAGCGATTCACATTTGCTTCACTGCCTAGTCAAATTAAGTCGTTGATAATCAACAAATGCATTGAGAAGAACGCGGGGCCGTATTATTCTATACCTGAATTTCGTCAGTTAAAGATGAAACTGGGCATTCACGTAGATGAAGGAAAAATGGTAGACCCCGACGACGAATACTTAAATGACCATCTGTATAACAACAAAACTGTATTTATGTTTCACGCGAACTCAAATGGCACACCCAAGCCTGGACAAGGGTCTGGAGAGAAAATCAATAATGACGATTTGGTATTGTTCAAGGACTTGATATTAAAGCACAAGAAAAACAACTGGCGTCGCCAATTGGACGATAGCTATTTGAGTCCGTTTACATTGGATGGACATCGTTGGAATAGCGTAGAACATTATAAATTGGCTTCGCAGTTTAAAAAGGGCTACCCCGACTTTTATTCTAGTTTCGCCTTAGAAAGTGATAGCACAATATCAAAAGACCTGGTCAAAGCAAGAATCGCCGGAAGTAAAAGCGGTAGAAGCAAAGACAAGGTGTATCGCGAACGTCATATTACGATTGACCCTGATTACTATGAATTTGGGTCCAACCCTAGACACGAGGTAGAGCGACTCGTTGCGCTGGAGGCAAAGTTCTGTCAAAACCCTGATATGAAAGATATGTTGAAAAACACCAAAACAGCCAAGTTAATTCACTTTGTAAGAGGAAGCGAGCCAGAAGCAGACATATTACTCATGAAACTGAGGAAAGATATTGATGAAAAATGTTCTCAATAACACGGTTCACTGGTATCCTGTATAAATTCTTTTAAAAAATTGATTAAAGAAGAATGCTTTTATATATTCATAGTTATAACATATATATCTTATTCATACACTATGGCTACCTTATCTTACGTTGATGATTCTGCACAGCAGATGGCTTACGAGAAGCCTTGCGTTTATTTTACTACTTCAAATTTGATTCTACAGGACGACACACAAGTGGAGTCTCTGAGTTTGCGTATCACTACTCTCCCAAGAGGATACACCGACGAGGATAGCGCCAAGAAACTATTTGAAAACGTATTGAATATCGGTAAGGTTTCTAACGTCGCAATCATTTCTAAGTCGTTCTTCAATCGCAGATTGAATATGAACACGACTACTCATAGCGCGTCCGTTGATTTTGAGCATTGGAACAATACCCATGCTGCGTCCCAGCTAAGGGACCACCTTTTACAGAAGAAGAACACCAAGATTTCCGTAGTCGCAAACGACCAGCTATACTGGGAAAATGGCGAGGAAATGACCCATTTGTCTTTCAGTAACAGTGGTCAGTATGCGTCTTCTCTTCTGGGTGTTTCTAAGTCCGACGGCAACGACGCTCTTGCGTTGACCGCGGATGACTGGAAGAGTATCTATATTCCGTTTGTATCATCAAATATGCTTGTGGGCACCCCTGAGGGGTCTACGACCAGACTGATTCCTGTATTGAAAGATTACATGGAAAATACGATGAGACTTGGTAAGATTTCGCGTGTAGATTTTGTTGACCGCGAGCTAGACAATGGTAACAGAGGAAAGGCACTCTTTGTTCACTTTGAGCATTGGTATGACAATGAGTATACAAAGAACTTCAGAAACATGCTTGATACCGCGGGACACTATCGTTTCAAGGGAGATTATAGGGACAATGTTTTCTGCAAGGTGTATGCATTGAACGAGGATGGTGACAAGGTTCCTGGATACATTGTGTTCAAGATTAATCACAAACCTATTCCTGAAGTGGAGAATGAGGTGAACGTCCATCAATTGTCCGCAGCGAACGTGTTCTTGACGGAGGAGTTGGAGAAGAAGACGAAGGAAGTAGAAGAACTACAGAAGGAACTGGAGAAATATAAGCAGCTTGAGACAAACGCGTGTTAATAAGTGTTAATAAACAGAAAAACGACTTACACTATAAAACTATAAAACTATAAAAATAAAGAGTAACCAATGTTACTTTTTATTTTTTACATGATGACAAACGGTTGTATGGAAAATTGATTACGACCATGCAACAAGATATGTCGGTATAAATCAAGTAAATCAATGGGAATAAAAAATTTGAATAGGTTTTTAAGAGATAAATGCGGTAAGAATTCCATTTACAAGACGAAATTGTCTGCGTTTCAGAACAAGACGTTAGTTATAGACACGAGTATATATTTGTATCAATTCATAGGAGATAATGCACTAATGGAAAACATGTATTTATTTATCTCAATATTGAAGTCTTGTAAAATCATTCCAATTTTCATATTTGACGGAAAACCACCTCAAGAGAAGAAAGAATTGATTAAAGAACGAAGCACGAAAAAAAAATTAGCAGAAAATAAGTTCCACGAATTGTCAAAATCATTGGATAGGGATACATTGAATGATAGCGAACGACGATTACTGGAAGTAGAAATGGACGCATTGAAAAGACAATTTATTCGGGTCCAAGACAAGGACATTGAAAGTGTAAAACAGCTTATGGATGCGTATGGGGTAGTTTATCACGACGCACCAAATGAAGCAGACGAACTGTGCGCATATTTTGTAAAGATGGGTCTGGCCGATGGATGTATTAGTGATGACATGGACATGTTTCTATACGGGTGTCCTATTGTGTTGCGTAACTTCAGTTTATTAAATCAATCGGTTCTTTGTTACAATACATCCAATATTTTGAACGAACTGGATATGACTGAATCGCAATTTCGGGAAATCTTAGTGATATCTGGGACAGATTATAACACAAAAATGGAGACCACTCTTCATGAAACATTGAAATGGTTTCAACAATATCGGCAATACGTGAACCATAGTATTGTTCAAAACAAGCAATATTATGGATTTTACTTATGGTTAACAAAGAATACAAAATATATAAAGGACTTTCATTCCCTTGTTAAAATACATCAACTATTCGTAATAAATGATACAAACTTTAACAAAAAATACTACGCATATAAACAAAAGACAGAGAACAATATACAATTACAAGAAATTATGGGAAATTCCGGATTTATCTTTTCGTAAATGCGACGGAACATAACATTATTATTTTTTATGCCATGATGGTTGATAGATAGCAGCCATTGTAACTTTCAGTTCCTGTATGTATCAAATTAATCGTCACATCTACGTAGATAGAACCTCCTGTCTTTCTCCATCTTTCACAAAACATCCAGTCTTCCGATAAATAGTGGTCGTTTTCAACTCCACAGTCAAAAAGGGCATACGCGAACTCGTTCTCATGGGACTCCAAGAATCCAATATCATCTGTATATTTGGTATACGGAAACGCTTTCATCATCTTCTCAATCGTCGACCGCGTCAACATCATGAATCCAGTCGCAATATGCCGAACTTCCGTCATATTATCCTTGATTTCTATCTTGTTGCTTACGTAATTTAGGTTGTAACTCAATAACCGATGCTGAATAAATTCAGTGTCCTCTATCATATTTTTGAAAATACCTGCGTTTTTCTTTTCAAGCCAGTCAGACACAACATTCGTATCTTTTTCGTCTGGACGATTGCCAACCAGACGATTCCAGTTGTATTTTTTCAAGGGGTACACGCCTCCACATAGTTCTTTCTTTGAAATGATCAACTTTATAATGTCATCAACATTCCATGTAATATCCGCATCAATAAAAAGCATATGCGTTGTGCGAGGATTCGCCATTGCCTTTGCAATCAAATTGTTTCGTGCTCGCGAGACAAGACTATCGCTGTTACAAAACTCTATGTGAACCTCAATATTGTATTGTCTCATTTTTTCAACCGTATTCAAAATGGAGCGCGTATAGGAAGTATAACATACCCCACCATAACAAGGAGTCAGTATGTATAAACAAGGTGACTCATGTGTTTCCAAATATGAATCAATCGTTTCTCTTATAGGTTCTTCTTGCGAAGTCATGACTGTATATAAGAATGTAAAAGACGTATTTATATAGTTTCTGATGGTAATTATCAAGACAAATATATTATGAAGATACAATATATTTGTTTATGGTGAGTGGTGATGTAAAAAATAGATGTCAATATTGCTTTTTTGTTGAGTATTTATAAATTTATTTAGATAGTCTCACCGGCCTTGGCGAAGTGAATCTTCATGTATCTCTGAAGGTTGAAGAAGGTCAGCTCGTCCTCCTTTCCAAGACGAAGAAGCTTGGAAAGCTTGGCGTCAGCCAGAATCACGCGACCATTGGACGCATCCTGGAGGTTGTTAGACTTGATATACTTGGTGATCTCCTTGCTCACCTCAGTGCGGGCCATCTCGGTTCCGACAGACTTTCCAAGGAAGTTGGCGAGCTCCTCGCTGATAGGAGTAGCCTTGGTGAAACCAGAGGGCTTGCGGGGGTTGGTGCTGCGACGCTTCTTGTTAGCAAGCTTCTGGGCAACCTTCATCTCACGAGAGACAGTCTTCTCAAGAGTCTTGAAATCACTCTTAAGGGTAGACAGAAGACCAACGAGCTGCTGAAGCTTAGCGCTATACTCGTTCATCTTATGGGACATAACCGCAGCCGCATCCATCTCCTGAGGAGCAGCGGTCTCCTCTACCACGGGGGCAGGAGGAGGGGTGGCAGCCGTTGTCTCGGCATTAGGGGCAGCGGCCTTAGTGGCGCGCTTCTTGGGGGTCTCGGGGGTAGCAGTCTTAGCAGTTCTAACCATTCTGATTATATAATATATAACCTGTATGCTTTTTATATCAATTTTGTTAATAATATATATTTTTATTATTATCAAATGATAGATGGGTTGTAAAAATATACAATTGACCTAAAATCAGAATTGGTGGGGTCTAAATCATGTATTTTCAACATATTACGCAACTGATTCATATAACCAGGATAAGGCACGTCTTGTATTTCTTGATACCAGTGTGAGAGCAGACAATGCGTGCAATGCCCCTATTTTACGATGTTCTATGTCAATTCCACAATAGGTGAGATTTTCAATTGTTTCCAAGTTGATTAACTGTATCTCGTTGTAGTCAAGCATGCTAGCATCTCGTGGAGCAAGCACCCCGGTTGACATATTAAATGGTGTTGTTCGGGACGGACACGCGAAACATATATTGTTTTTGATTGTAGCTGATAAACCCGCACGAAAATACCAAATATCATATAATGCTCTATAAAACAACACATGGTCTCTGTGTGATAATTCTGAAAACCAAGACGATTGCGTATAATTGCCTAGTTGGTCTATTTCTATAAAAAGAGTTCGTATTCTCTCGTTTGTCTCTTGGCTGCGAATACGACTGAGCTTGTCTCTAATCCCATGTAAGATAGACACGTTCGCGGGTATATATAATGAGTTTTGACCCGTCATAAAACGATTCTGTAGTCTGGATATACTTGAAACAGTAGGGGGTTTATTTGGTCTGACAGGCCTTAATGGTTTATTCACAGAACGAAAGTCTGCGAATATAGCATAACTCCCCCTATACACCCGGTATACGTTTTTTAATACACTTCTGCAGACTACATCACGCGTATATGGGTTTATAAATTTGCCCTTGGTTGCAATGAGTGTTACTAACGATGAAATATCAAATCCATATATAAAATTATTCTTGTCTTTGTAAGAGAAAAAATACGAGGTAGATATCTCATCCAGTGGCTCAAGAGAACATATATCACTGTCATTTGTGCATATGCTTTTGTCCTTCAAGGCAGGACCACGTAATCGTTGTATGAGTCTTACAAACCACCCCCGAAAGATTTTTTGAATACATATTGATTTATTGATTTCATTAAATCGGAACGTAATCCTCTCAATAAGCTGCGGTTTCGTCCCCGTTATTCGCATCTTACCCATTTGCTTCATCGCGGTTTTTAATTCAGATACTTTATAATTTGATAACACTATGTCATGTTTCGTGTAATTGTCATATGTGAGTTCATATTCGTTTATTCTCTGTTTGTACTTTCGCTTAATATGTTTATTTTGACCTTCCATAATGTATTATATATATCAATAGATTTTATATTGTTATGATGTATAATTACAAAGAGAACATAAATTACCTACAGCTGCATATCAAATGTTATAAATTACACAATCCATCTAGAAAATTGATTTAAAGAATACACAGCTACTATATTACAGTTATTATACCTTATTTATAATTATGTCTGCTAATCCTCGTGTTGTTACTACTGGTGAATGGGATACCGCTGCGGTGCGCTACATGAAGCCCCGCGTGAGTGATCGTGGTCTTACTACGGTGAGTGTGATTAGTGGTCAGACCAGTCGCAGTCTGTATCTTTCTACCCCTCTCATTATGACTTGGGGCGTATCTGATTATGTTGACGAGAAGACAGGCGAGTCTGATGGAAAGTTCAAGATGAGCCTTGCCTTCCCTGGCGCTGACTATTCTAACAAGAACACCGATACCTTCCTTGCGAAACTTATTGAGTTTGAAAACAGAGTCATTGACGATGCTGTCGTTCATAGCGAAGCATGGTTCGGAACTGAGCGCTCTCGTGAGTTTGTGAAGGAGACTATGTTCCCTTTCCTCAAGTATCCCAAGGACAAGATTACCAAGAAGATTGACCATTCTCGTCCTCCTAGTATGTCTGTGAAGGTTCCTTGTTACCAGGGACAGTGGCAGAACCTGGAGATTTACAACACCAAGCAGGAGCTATTGTTCCCCAGCGACAACGAGAATGAGACCCCCATTGATTTGATTCCCAAGAAGAGTCAGGTTGCTTGCGTCATCCAGTGCGGAGGCATTTGGACTACTGGCAAGGCTTGGGGCGTTTCTTGGAAGCTGAGTCAGTGTGTGG